>Ga0185299_10000102_pt1 | contig 270825 bp, 253 predicted proteins | sample PaiPotPPA55metaG_FD_128002 | JGI IMG/M metagenome (GOLD analysis project Ga0185299, IMG submission 128002) | Iron sulfur acid spring bacterial and archeal communities from Banff, Canada, to study Microbial Dark Matter (Phase II) - Paint Pots PPA... ...
TGACGCCGGCCGAGTACGCTGCGGCCTGCACCCACGCCCACCATCCGGTGGCCTGCGGGATCAACTGAATACGGTACGAAATCACCTGGCTCTATTCCCGAGTGGTCTCGTCATCGGGGACTGCTCAACGTCACCGACGCCACCGTGATCGCGACGGCAGCCCGAGGCCACGACGCGATCATCAGCACGCTCGGAGTGAAGAACGCCCGCGAGACCCCAACGCTGATCACCGACACCGTCCGGGCAGTCATCGCATCCGCGAAAACATCAGGCGTTGACCGTTTCGTCATCCTGTCTGCGTTCGGAGTCGGCGACTCCCTCGCCAAAGCCTCATTCCTTGTCGGCCCCATTTTCCGAACCGTGCTTCGGAAAACCTACGCAGACAAAGCCGCATCGGAAGTGCTCTTGAGGGCCAGCGATCTGAAATGGACCCTCGAATACCCCGGAGCATTGAACAACGGTGACAGCACCCGCTACCACACCGTTGCGCTCGCGGACGTCACGAAGTTGCCGATCTTCCCCTCAACCTCTCGCGCAAACGTCGCCGACTTCCTCCTCCACTCCGCCGTGGAAGACACCTTCATCCGTCAGATCGCCGTAGTCACCGACGCCAAGTAGGTCACCGATGCAGGCGATTCCCCTCCCTCCCGGGGTGGGTTCGGGGTCGTCTCATCCGGCGACGCCAGTTCAGAACGATCCTCATCTGTCGACGGAATCTCATTGCGATCACTGTCGGTGACCAGCGTCGCCTAACCCGCTGCTCGTGCGGGCGCACCCGAAATCAGCGCAGTCTCAACGATATCCCCGGCCACCGACGTCGAGCGCCATCTTGGGACGGCGGCCGATGGACGACCGCTCAGCATGGGCCGATCATCCTGGTGTCGGTTGCTCCGGAGGGCGTGCGGAACGTCGAGTCTTGCGGCCGTACCTGATGCCGTGCCCGGAGCCTCGCGCCGGGCAGCCCGTATCTTGCCTCGACTTCGACCATCCCACCGGTCCTTCCAGACAACAGCACCTCCACCATCGGGACCGACACCGATCACCAGGGCTTTGTGGCCTATCCTGCGGCGCGCTGCAACTCCACGAACCCGGCGGTGGCCATCGCGCACACCGCCGAATCGTTCCTTGTGATCTGTGAAACCGTGACGAACGCCGGAGTGCAGTACACGCTGACCAGCAACGCACTCGTGATCACTCGAGGTGCAACGCAGCTAGCCGACGAGGCAATGCTGCTCTACTGGTCGAACTAGAGCTTCCTGAACTACAGAGCTGACCCAATGTTGGCGGCAGGGTAGACACGAGAGGTTCAACGCGGGCGCCGTTCTAACCAACTAGCCGCTATGGAAACAACGCGCACGGTGGATCGGCAGATCACTGGTGAGGAGATACAGCATCTTGTCGAGTCCATCGGCGGCCCGGAGGGAGAAAACCTCGGCAGAGCACGCGACCGGTTATTGTTGTTGGCATGGCATCACCCGAGTCGTTCAGATCATCAACACCTCCTGCGTTGATAGCTGCCTCGACTCCGCGAGCCATCCATGATGCCCTGGTCGGCGAGGAACAGGCAGAGTTCGCTCGCCGCTACAGCCAGGAGATGGCGGCCGCAGCCGAGTCACTGGACCTGACAGGTGTGCTGGCAGTGCTGGGGACCTTCCGCGAGATAGCCGAAACCACCCAACAACACGGCACAGACGCCCATCTCCGGATGCTCACGCAGGTCGAGGATCTCCAGCAGGGCCGCACCGTGGCCACGATCGGTGCGGCCGAGCATCGGTCGGAGATCAACGCCAAACTCGCCCGGTAGGTCAGGTGTACCGCTACGAGATCGTCGCTGATGCGCGCGCACAGGTCGACGGCCTACCCACAGACGTGTTGCTGCACTACGCCGAGCTGATCTCATTCCTCGAATTAACCCCATGGGAGGGACCTCCCTATCGAGACGACAAACCCGACAGTGGCATGCGCCGGATGGTCTTCGGCCCAGACGGTGGCGGTCTGGTCGTGTACGTGGTATTGGAACAGGATCGCCGCGTGGTCGTTGTCAGCGTGACCTGGGTCGGCTGAAAAATGCGCGTGCTCGGCCCGTATTTCTACCGTTGTGCGATGGCGGGCCGCAGCGGTTACCTCTGCGGCCCACTCGGTCGTTCGTCGATCATCGGCGTCCAGCAGCGGCGAAGCTCTGCTGAATCTCGGACAAGATGTTGATACGCCGCTGCAGGTAGCGGGTCTGGGACCAGAACCAGCCAGTCGCCCAGAACCAGGTCACAAACGCAGACACCCGCACCGTCGAACCCACCGAGGCGTGGGCTTCGTTGAGCCGCTTCGCCATCCGATGCAACCCGACAAGGTTGTAGATCGGGATGAGCTGCGACCACCACCGCGTCCACGCCGACCGATCATGACCAGTGAAACCGGCGAGTTCACCCCCGATGCGGTCATACCAGACGAAGTAGTAGATGCCGAGAGTGATGGTGCACAACCACCACAGGCCCCACGCCCCCTGCCGGCGCACCGGCGACCGAGACGGACTCGGATCAAGCTGTTCGTAGGACGGCTCAGGCACGATCGGGTCAGCAGACATTTCAGATTCTCGATTCGATGCGGGACGCAACCGGACAGCAACCGTAACGCGCGCAAATGATCAAGGACTAGTGACTTTGGTCAGCGACGGGACCGACCAACGATGTCAGTACATCGGCGCGCCACAGTTCCCTGCCGAGCATTTGTCGGACCTAACACTCGGCGACACGGTCGCCGGGGTGCAGGCGGCGGAAGCACAGGTCCTGTCCGGGCGCCGTCGTGCACTTCCTGGCCCGCAAAACACACCTACTGAAACAAAGCCGCGAATCTCGGTCTCCGAGTCCCGAACGGTGCCCCTTGGCAGGGACATCATTCGCGGATCTGCCCAATCCCTACGCCCCGCTGCTTCGGATATAGCTCACCGGATTCGCGGTCGACCGCATCACCAGAGACACCATCATCTTGTACGCACCACCATCCAAGCCACACGGACAGCGCATCCCTGAGTGACGATGGTCAACCCGATCAGGACGGCGCCAGCAGAGGTGCGCTCGGCAACAGAAGGCGACCGCACAGCACTGAGAGTTGGAAGTGTTCGGCCTACCGGGCACACTCGGCAGTAAACGAATAAAGCTCGAAAGATGTTGCGTGACAACATCTTTCGAGCTTTTTGGTGTCCGGAGGGGGACTTGAACCCCCACGTCCATTAATAGGACACTAGCACCTCAAGCTAGCGCGTCTGCCATTCCGCCACCCGGACCGGTGGTGCTCAGCAAGATTATCGGATCCGTTCGTCTGGACCAAATCACGGGTATTCGTGCAGGTCGCGAGGCGAGTCGGGTTGCTGAGCGCCGCCGGGAAATCAGGCGCTGATCGCCTCGAGCAGAGCAGCGCGCTGGCGCGAACCCAGGCCACCGATGCGGCGATCGACGGGGATCTCCGCCTCGTCCATGAGCTTGGCGGCCTTGACCGGTCCGATGCCTGGCAACGCCTTGATGACCGCGGCCACCTTCGTCTTCTTCACCAGGTCTTCCTTATCGGCACGCTTGAGCACCTCGGTCAGCGAGACCGACCCCTTGCGGATCTGCTCGATCAGCTCCGACCGCGCTTTGCGGACGGCGGCCGCCTTCGCCAGCGCCTCGGAGCGTTGCTCGGCCGTCATGGTGGGAAGTGCCATGTCTACTACCTTTCACTCGTTCGCTGGAACTGCAACGGCACCGATTGAACATCACCGAACGCCGGGCGTTGTAACGACACACCGCAAGGACAGGCGGGGTAACGAACGCGGGAACGCCGTCGGCGGCGGTGGATGCGGGTGATTTGCCATGCGGCACGCATCCGGACACTGGGCCGCTTCACGTCACACTGATCCGAATCCTGTTGGCGCTCGCGCGGAGTCGTTACCGTCACCGGAGAAGGTCACGAGTATCAGCGCTCGGAGCCCCGGCTCGCTGATCGGCAACCCTCGCGCAGCGGTGGGGTGCCCCGGGTGACGACCTGGCGGCGTCCGCACGGACGCCGCAAGCACTGCTGTTCACGCACGACCGGCGCGTGGTCACGCGCCGCTGTGCGGTGTCGTGACCCGCTCCGGCAGGGATGTAGAGGAAAAAACGGTGATGAGTGGGATGTTGTTCGGGGCCCGGCACAGGCGTTGGGCGGCCGGTGCCGCGGTGGCGGCACTGGCGGCGGCACTGCTCGCCGGGTGCGGCGATTCCGGTGCCGCCGCCGGTGACACCGTGTATTTCGGGGTTTCGGGACCCAAGACGGGAGACTCCGCCGAATACGGCCGCCTCTGGCAGCAGGGCTTCGACCTGGCGCTGGACGAGGTCAACGCCGCGGGCGGCATCAACGGCAAGAAGGTCGCGCTGAAGTGGGAGGACTCGCAGTCCGATCCGAAGCAGACGGTGCCGATCGCGACCAAATTCGTCGGCGACAGCTCGATCATCGCCGAACTCGGCGACTTCTCCTCCCCCGCCTCCATTGCGGCCTCTCCGGTGTACAACCGCGGCAAGCTGGTGCAGTACGGATTCACGAACTCGTCGACCGCCTTCACCAAGGGTGGACCGTATTCGTGGAGCCCGGCGATCACCCAGGACATCTACCAGCGGCACAATGCGCAGTGGGTGCACCAGTCCGGCGCCAAGAAGGTGTCCGTGGTCTACCTGCAGACCGACTGGGGTAAGGAGTCCTTCGACGACTTCCAGAAGGCCGCCAAGGACAGCGGCATCGACATCGTCTACTCCTCGCCGATCCTGGCCGACTCCACCGACTTCCGGCCCACCCTGATCAAGGCCCGCGACGCCGCGCCCGACGCGGTCGTGCACCTGGGTTATGGGCCGGACGGTGCGCTGGTCGTGAAGCAGTTGCGTGATGTCGGCTTCACCGGGCCGTTTTTCGGCGGCCAGAACACCCCGCAGTTCATTCAGCTGGCCGGCACGGCCGCCGAGGGCGATATCGTCGACGGCGTCTACAGCCCCGCCGACCCGGATCCGCGGGTGCAGGCGTTCACCAAGAGCTTCCGTGCCAGGTTCGGCACCGATCCGGGCGATTTCAACGTCTACGCCTATGACGCGATCAAGGTGCTGGCCAAGGCCGCCCAGACCGGCGGTGCCACCCGAGGGGGCATTCTGAAGGGCCTGCAGCAGGTCAAGGACTTCAGCGGGATCGGATTGGGTCCCTCGTTCGCCTTCGACCCGCAGACTCGTCGCCCGCTCGAGGTGAGCCCGATCGAGTTGGTGCTGCACAACGGTGTCTTCGCGCCGGTCCCGGCAACTCGGTAACACCGTGTTCGACACCCTTATCGCCGGGCTGGTGCACGGCAATGCCTACGCGCTGATCGCCATCGGGATCACCCTGATCTTCGGGGTCAGCAACGTCATCAACTTCGCCCACGGCTCGATCTTCGCCTTCGGGTCGATCCTGGGCTGGTGGCTCATCGCTGTCCATCACGTGCCGCTGTGGCTGGCGATCGTGCTGGTGGTGGCGGCGACCGCGCTGGTCGGTGTCGCCATCGACGTGATCGCGGTGCATCCGCTGCGGCGCGCACCGGCCATCGCGGCGCTGCTGGCGACCGTAGCGGCCGGGCTGATCATCGAGAACGTGGTGGCCCTCGTGTTCGGGCCGGACACCCGCCCGTTTCCGCAGGTGCTGCCCACCAACAATCTCCGGATCGGCGGTGTACGGCTGGGCACCTCGGATCTGGTGATGTTCGCGATCACGCTGATCGTGATGGCCGGTCTGTGGCTGTTCCTGCGGCTGAGCCGGTTCGGGCTGGCAATCCGGGCGACCGCACAGGATCCCGACGCGGCCGCGCAGATGGGCATCGGCGTGGGGCGGATCCAGGCGCTGGCGTTCGCCATCGCGTCCGGGTTGGGCGGGCTGGCAGGCATTTTCGTCGGGCTCTACAACTCCAATATCTCGCCGACCGGCGGCAGCGTCGTGGGGATGACCGGGTTCGTGGCGGCCACCATCGGCGGGCTGGGCTCGCTGCCCGGCGCGGTGCTCGGCGGCTTCGTGCTGGGCATCGTCGAGGCGTTCGGGATCTATTGGCTCGGGGACGGATACCGCGATCTGATCACCTTCGGCCTGCTCGTGATCTTCCTGGTGCTGCGGCCGGGCGGGCTACTGGCGCGCCCGCCGGCGATCGGGTCCGAACCGATGACCGGGACATTTCTCGGTGCGGGACGCGAACTTCCGATCCGCTGGTGGCATGCGGTGGCCGCCTTCGTGGTCGCGGGCGTAGTAATTCCGCTGGTGGCCAACGACTATGCCCTGTCGGTGGGCACGCAGGTGCTCGCCTATGCGATCATCGCGGTCTCGATGACGCTGGTGTCGGGGTCGGCCGGGCAGCTGGCGATCGGGCAGGCCGGGCCGATCGCCGTCGGGGCCTACACCTCGGCGGTGCTCACCGTCACCTACCACTGGCCGTTCGCGGCGGCATTGGTATCGGCGGGAGTTGTTGCCGCGGTGGTGTCCTCGATCCTGGCCGCGCCGCTGTGGCGTCTCGGCGGACATTATGTCGCGATCGCCACGCTCGGCATCGGCATCGTTACGGTCGCGCTGATCCGGAACTGGGACTCGGTCACGCACGGCGCCTACGGCATCTTCGGCATCCCCGCGCCGAGCCTGTTCGGCCACGAATTTACCTCGCAGGCCGCGGTTTTCGTGCTCGACCTGGTGTTGCTCGGGGTGACCGTCGCGGTGATCGCCGGGGTGCAGCGCTCCTGGCTCGGCACCGTGATCCGGTCGGTCGGCGCCGACGAGATCGCGGCGCGGGCCTCGGGCGTCGCGGCGCGCGACTACAAGGCGCTGGCATTCGCGATCGCGGCGTTCTTCTCCGGCATCGGCGGCGCGCTGCTGGCCCACCAGTATTCCTATATCGATCCGACGGTGTTCAACCTGTCGATGTCGCTGCTGGTCGTGACGATCGTCGTGCTCGGCGGCACGTCGTCGCCGTATGGCGCCGTCCTGGGCGCCGTGGTACTCATCGGGGTGCCCGAGGCCCTGCGCATGGCACCCCAGGCGCGCATCGTGTTGTACGGGGCGGTGTTGCTGCTGATCATCCGCTTTCGCCCGCAGGGCATTCTGGTGAGGAGGGAACGTGTCCCGGTTTCGGCATGAACGACCGGTCATTGCGGCGGAGCATCGTCACGCAGGGTCCCCGCAGAGCGATGACCCGGTGCTGACGGTGACCGGACTGCGCCGCTCCTTCGGCGGTGTCCGCGCCGTCGACGGCATCGAATTCTCGGTTGCGCCGGGCGAATTCGTCTCCATCGTCGGCCCCAACGGGTCGGGGAAGAGTTCGACGATCAACCTGATTTCCGGCGTGCTGCGCCCGGACTCCGGGCGGATTCTGGTGCACGGCAAGAGGATTCGCCCGGGCAGCCCCGAGGCGGCGGCCGCGGCCGGTATCGCGCGGACGTTCCAGAACGGCCGCGTGTTCGGCACGATGACCGTCCGCGACAACGTGGATATCGGCCTGCACACCGCGGTGCGCGCCGTTCGTCCGCTCCGCTCGCTGGCCCGCTATCCGGTGCTGCGCTGGGTATCGCTGCTCGCCGAACTCGCGGTGGCACTCGTGCCGACGCCCGCGGTGCGGGCCGAACGCCGCGAGATGCGCGCGCGCGTCGAGGCCCAGCTGGCCCGGTTCGGCGACCGCCTCACCCCGCGCGCGGACCAGCTCGCACACACGCTGTCCTACGCGAATCGGCGACGCACGGAGATCGCGCGGGCACTGGCGTCGGAGCCCGTGCTGCTGCTGCTCGACGAGCCCGCGGCCGGGATGAACCAGGCCGAGACGGCCGAAATCGGCAGGCAGTTGGCCGAATTGAAAGATCAGGGCCAGACCGTCGTGCTCGTGGAGCACAAGATGGATCTGGTACACGACTTGTCGGATCGAGTGCTGGTGCTGGATGAGGGCCGCATCATCGCCTCGGGAACCCCCGGCGAGGTGTTCGAGGACCCGCTGGTGATCGAGGCGTATCTCGGTCGCCGGCGGGCCCGCGGCGCACAGGCGGTTTCCGATGTCGCCGTCTGACGCCCCGGCCCCAGCGGCGACAGGTTTCGACGCCGCCGATCCGATCCTCGAATTCGATTCCGTGACCGTGCATTACGGTCCATCGCGCGCCCTGCACGAGGTGTCGCTGCGGATCCGGCCGGGAGAGATCGTCTCGCTGCTGGGCGGCAATGCCTCGGGCAAGTCGACGACGATGAAGACCGCGCTGGGACTGCTGCGCCCGAGCGCGGGCACGATCCGCATCGATGGCGCCGAGATGACCGGCGCGCCGCCCTCGGCCCGCATCGCCGCCGGACTCGCGTCGGTGCCCGAGGCCAGGCGGGTGTTTCCGGCGATGACCGTCGAGGAGAACCTCTACGTCGGCGGATACATTCGCAGGGAGCGCCGCGGGGCGCTGCGGGCGCGGGCGGGCGAGATGTTCGAGCATTTCCCGCGGCTGGCGCAACGGCGACGACAGGCGGCCGGCACATTGTCCGGCGGCGAGCAGCAGATGCTCGCCTTCGCCCGGGCGCTGATGAGCGCGCCGCGGTTGATCTGCATGGACGAGCCGACGATGGGCCTGTCGCCGCTGTTCGTCGACCGGGTGCTGGACGAGATCGCCCGGCTCAACCGGGAATTGGGGATCGCGATCCTCATAGTCGAGCAGCAGGCCGAGTTGGCGCTGTCCATCGCGCACACCGCGAATGTGCTGCGCGGCGGGGAGATCGTATTACACGGCCCGGCAGCCGAACTCATCGACAATCCGGCGGTGCGCGATGCGTACCTGGGAAAGGTGGTGCCATGACGACCCCGAAGCGGCTGGGCGTGTTCACCCGGCTGGTTCGCACCGATCCGCGACAGGATTCGGCGGCGGTCTACCGGGATGCCCTGCGGCAGATCGGATTCGCCGAGCAACTCGGCTACGACGCGGCCTGGGTCGCCCAGCACCACATCGATCCCGCCGAGGGCGGGCTGCCCTCGCCGTTCGTCTTCCTCGCGCACGCGGCGGCGCGGCACCGGCGCATCCGATTCGGCACGGCGATCATCACGCTGGCGCTGGAGGATCCGATCCGGGTGGCCGAGGATGCCGCGGTGCTGGACGTACTCTCGGGCGGTAGGTTCGAATTAGGTTTCGGCGCAGGCGGTTCCGCGCACGCGTTCGAACTTTTCGAGGTGCCGGGCGAAGATCGGCAGCGGATCTACACCGAGAAGCTGGCCCGCGTCGTCGCCGCCCTCGACGGCAGGGCACTCATCGGTGGTGGGCGGCTGAATCCGCCTGCGCGGCCGCTGCGGAACCGGATCTGGCAGGCCACCTTCTCCGCGTCCGGCGCCCGGCGCGCGGGGGCCGCCGGGGATGGACTGCTGCTGTCGCGGACGCAGCCGCGCGGTCCGCAGGCCCCACGGGCCGCGCTGCCGCAGCTTCAGCAGCCGCTGGTCGAGGCCTACCTGGCGGCGCTGCCCGCGGGCGTGGAACCGCGAATCGGGGTCTCCCGCAGCGTCTTCGTGGCCGACGACGGTGCCGAGGCGGCCGCCCTGGCCGAGCGCGGCGCGCAACGCTATCTCGAGCATCTGCGGCACAGCGGCGGGCCCGACCGCGCCCGGACCGTCCCCGAGGCGTTGCGCGATACCGCCCTCGGTACCGCCGACGATGTCGCCGAACAGCTCGCGGCCGACGCCGTCGTGGCCCGCGCCACGGATCTGATCGTGCAGGTGCATCCGGTCGACCCCGGACATCAGCCGACGCTGCGGTCCATCGAACTCATCGCGACGAAGGTTGCCCCGAACCTCGGCTGGCAACCGAACGAGAGGAATGCCGTGACCGAGCGCAACGAGGAAACCAGGGGTGCAGCGGCGCCGAACGCTAGCGAGGTGCTGCTGTGACGGACGTGATCAACACGGTGCTCGGTGACCGCGCCGAGGCGGTGCGCGGCATCCGGCAGTCCCGCCCGGCGGTGACCGCACATACCCAGGGCGCCTACGACGCGCTGCTGAACGGCCCCGCGGCCGCGGCGGTCGGCCGCGAGCGCCTGGTCGCGGCCGCGGCGGTCGCGGCGGAACTGGCCGGTGCCCCCACCCTGGCCGCGCACTACGCCGCGCAGGGCAGCGCACCGGATCCGGGGGATCCCGTGCTGGCCGCGATCCTGCGGCATACCGCGCTCCTGACGCGAGAACCCGCGTCCGCCGGGCGGGCCGATATCGAGGCGCTGGCCGTCGCGGGCCTGTCCGATCGCGACATCGTCACGCTCGCCCAGCTCATCGGATATGTGCATTTCCAGGCGCGGCTGCTGGCCGGGCTCACCCTGATCGGAGCCGAACATGAGTGAGACACGCCTCGGCAGCGAGGTCCGCGGCGTCGAAGACGACCGGCGGGCAACGCAATTCACCCAGGAGGTGCTCGACTGGGTGCCGTGGGTGGAGCCGATCCGCCTCGCCGACGCCGACGAACAGCAGCGCCCCCTGCTGGCCGGGGACCGTGGTGTCGGCCCGTATTTCCGGGTGCTGGCCCGCAATGCCGAAGTGCTGGCGCAACGCAGCGCGAATGACAAGGAGATCTTCTACGGCAGCGCCGAATTACCCCGTGCGGAAAGGGAATTGGCCGCCACCGTCACCTCGCGCCACAACGGCTGTGTCTATTGCGCGTCGGTGCATTCGCGCCTGACCGCCGGGCTGTCCAAGCGCGGCGGCGACGTCCAGCGCCTGCTCGACGAGGGCAACGGCGTGCGGCTCGACGAACGCTGGGACGCCGTCATCGATTTCGTCGACGCCTTGGCCGCGAACCCGCCGCACGCCGCGGCCCAGCACGTGGATCGCCTACGCGCCCAGGGTTTTTCCGACAACCAGATCCACGACCTGGTGCTGGCCACCGCCTCGTTCTCCTGGGCGAACAGGTTGATGCTGACCCTCGGTGAGCCGGAACTGCCTAGGTAGCCCTGCCTCTACACACCCATTCCGGCGGCCAGGACCGGCCAGGACCTCTCGAATGCGTCCTGCCAGTAGCCCCAGGAATGGGTCCCGGTGGGGGTGTAATCGTAGGTCGCGGGGACGCCGAGCTGGTCCAGCTTGGTCTGCAGGTGGTGGGTGCAGGCGTTGACGCCGGCCTCGATGAGGCCGCCGACCAGGATCTCGTTGGCCAGGGCGTCCGGGCTGCCGGAGGCGCCATAGGTGAGGTACGGGCTGTCGAGGGTGTCGTACGGGCCGGGCAGTCCGCTCCCGGCGGAGATGAACAGCCTGACCCCGCGCAGCTGGGCGGCGTGCAGATAGGGATCGTTGGCGGCCCACAGCGGGCCGCCCGCCGGGCCCCACATGTTGTCGGGATTGCCGTGGCCCCAGACCGAGATCTCGGTCTCGACCACCCGCTGCCCGAGCGGGTCGCTGGTCTGCGCGCATCCGCTGTAGGAGGCCACGCTGCGATACAACCCCGGTTTCGCGATCGCCAGCGCCAGCACCGATTCGCCGGCCATCGACAGCCCGGCGATCGCGTTGCGCCCGTCGGTGCCCAGGGCCGCATCGACCAGCGGCGGCAGTTCCTCGGTGAAGAACGTCGTCCACTTGTTGCGCCCCAGGACCGGGTCGTCCCGGAGCCAGTCGGTGTACGCGCTCCACGCGCCGCCGATCGGCTGCACGATATTGGCATTCTTGTCCGACAGGAACTGCAGTACCCGGGTCATCGTGGTCCAGCTGTCGCCGTCGGTACCGCCCCCGGATCCGTTGAGCAGGTACAGCACCGGGCGGGGTACCGAGGGATCGGCGGGCCGCTGCACATCCACGTCGATGTCCTTTTTCATCGCCGTGGAATGCACATGCAGGACTAGATGCCTGCCATCCCGCACCGTGAGCCCGGTGACCGCGGACCCGTCGCCCGCGGTCGCCGCGGCGTGCACCCGCCCGGAGGAGGTGATCGGGTCGAGCGGCGCGGCAGCGGATTCGGTGGTGCCGACGACACCCGCCAGCGTGGTGGTGATCGTGGCGACGACGGCGAGCGCGGCCACCCGCACCGCGTATCTGGTTCTCACGTGCGCAATCTCCGTACATGTACAGCAATGGGATTCGGTTGCCGGTCGCCCCGGGAATGCTCAGGACGCCGGATAAGTAGCCGCGGAGGTCATTTCTGCTGGCGTCGGCGCAGGAAATCCAGTGCGTCGTCGCCATGGACGTGGCCGCGTAGTTCGTCGGAGATCACCTTCACCACAGTGCGGTCGGTGTCGATGACGAACGTGGTCCGCTTGACAGGCATTATCTTCGCCAGCAGGCCGCGCTTGACCCCGAACTGCGTGGCCACGATCCCTTCCGGATCCGACAGCAGCGGGTAGTCGAACCCCTGCTTGTCCGCGAACCCGGCCTGGGTGTCCACCGAGTCGGCACTGATCCCCACCCGGGTGGCACCGACCGCCGCGAAGTCCGCGGCAAGATCACGGAAGTGACAGGCCTCTTTCGTACACAGCGGGGTATTCGCAGCGGGGTAGAAGAACAGCACCACCGGGCCGCCGGCCAGCAGATCATCGAGCGACCGCGTCGTCCCGGTCTGGTCCGGCAACTCGAATTGCGGTGCCCGCTCGCCTGCCTTCATGATTCGCCTACCACCTTCTGTACCACATGCATCTCGTCCCCGGCATGGATGAACGGTACACCGGAGGCTCCGAGCCGCGCTGCTGCACGCGCGCTGGCCGATGGTCCGCCGAGTGGGCAGGGCAGTTGTGTCGGCGGGCGCGTTCGTGGTCGACTCGTCAGTGCCGACCAGGACCCGAAATGGAGCCGCTCTCATGCCTATTCAGCGACTGAACCATGCAGTCTTGTTCGTCTCCGATGTGGAGCGTTCGGCCGCATTCTACGAGGAGGTCCTCGGGTTCCGGCGGATCGGCGGTATGCCGGACGCGGTATTCCTGCAGGCGGAGGGCTCGGCCAACGATCACGACCTGGGGTTGTTCCAGTCCCCCGAACCTGCCACGCCGCACCGCACCGGGCAGGTGGGGCTCTATCACCTGGCTTGGGAGGTGGACACGCTGCGAGAGATGGGGCGGGTCAGGGAGGCGCTGCAGGCCGCCGGGGCGCTGAGCGGAGCCTCCGATCATGCATCCACGAAGGCGCTGTATGCGGCCGACCCCGATGGCATCGAATTCGAGGTGACCTGGCTGGTACCGGATTCGGCCGTCGCACAGGAGTTGCGGGAGATGACCGCGCCGACCAGGCCCCTCGATCTCGCGGCGCAGATCGCTCGCTACGGCGCGGATACGCCCGGCGGGCCGCGAACGGATTTCGGGATCTGGCAGCGGGCTACCGCACCGTAGCCGGAAGCAGGTAGGGCCATGAGCGATCCCTCATAGTTCTCAGCGAGTTTCAAACAGCAACTATATCAATCTCTCGCATTGTTACCGCAGCGATCTTCTCTACACAAACCTCATGGTGATTGAGGTGACTACTCGCGCGAGCAAGCGAGTCGCCGACCATACGAGCCAGGCAGGGTTGGACTTTTTCAGTTGCATTTTGCGACTATAGTCCGATGCGGGCCGCCGAGTGGTGGCCAGATACTCAGGAGGGAAGCCCATCGTGAGCGAGTCGATCACAGCCAGGCCGGCGCCGCAGGCCACCCGGGCGCAGCCCGACACCCCGACGCAGGCGCTAACCGGGCGAAGCGCCGGAAGGCCGGTCCTGGGCCCGGGAGCGACACGATGAAGCGCCGACCCGACGCCGATCCACCGCTGCTGGATCCCCGCGATCTCGACTTTCTGCTCTACGAATGGCTCGAGGTGCAGTCGCTGTGCGCCCGCGAGCGCTTCAGCGAACACTCGCGCGAAACCTTCGATGCGGTACTCGATCTCACCGCAGACCTGGCGATCAAGCATTTCGCGTCGCATAACAAGCTCTCCGACACCAACGCGCCGTCGCGCACACCCACCGGTGCGGTCCGGGCCATCCCGGAGATCAAGCAGGCGCTCGACGCCATGAGTGCCACCGGGCTGATCGCGGGCGAGTTCGACGTCGATCTCGGGGGTATGCAGCTGCCGGCGGTGGTCTTCAAGGCGGCGTATGCCTGGCTGCAAGCGGCCAACATCAGCACCAGCGCCTACGGCAGCCTCACTATCGGCAACGCGCATCTGCTCGCGGCGTACGGCACCACCGAGCAGATCGACAGCTGGGTGCGGCCGATGCTCACGGGCCGCTTCTTCGGCACGATGTGCCTGTCCGAGCCGGGCGCCGGCTCGTCCCTGGCCGAGATCACCACCCGGGCACTGCCCCATGACGACGACGCCTACCGGCTGACCGGCACCAAGATGTGGATCACCGGCGGTGACCACGAGATGGCCGAGAACATCGTGCATCTGGTGCTCGCCAAGGTCCCCGGCAGCCCGCCCGGAGTCAAGGGCATCTCCCTGTTTGTCGTTCCTAAATATCTTGTCGGACAGGATGGTTCACTCGGTGAGCGCAATGATATCGCCCTCGTCGGACTGAATCACAAGATGGGGCAGCGCGGCGCTACCAACGCCCTGCTGAACTTCGGCGACGGGGCGTACGCGCCCGGAGGCGAGGCCGGGGCCGTCGGATATCTGGTGGGCCGGGAGAACCAGGGCCTGACCCAGATGTTCCATATAATGAACGAGGCCCGCATCGGCGTGGGCCTGGCGGCAACGGCGCTGGGATACACCGGATATCTGCAATCACTGAACTACGCACGCACCCGCATCCAGGGCCGTCGGCCCGGCCGCCCCGGCGAGGGGCCGGTGCCGATCATCGCCCACCCGGATGTGCGGCGAATGCTGCTGGCGCAGAAGAGCTATGCCGAGGGAGGCCTGGCCCTGGGCCTATATTGCGCCCGGCTGGTGGACGAGGTCGCCTCGGCCGCGGACAGCGACGCCCGGGCCCGGGCCGGGCTGCTGTTGGAGTTGCTGACCCCGATCGCGAAGAGCTGGCCATCACAATGGGCGCTGGAGGCGAATTCGCTGGCGATACAGATCCACGGCGGATACGGCTACACCCGCGACTACAACGTCGAGCAGCTCTACCGCGACAACCGGCTCAACGCGATCCACGAGGGCGCCCACGGCATCCACGGCTTGGACCTGCTCGGCCGCAAGGTCGTCATGGCCGACGGTGCGGCGCTGCGACTGCTCCTGCAGATCGTCGAGACCACCTGCACACGCGCGAGCGCCGGCGCGGCGCCGCTTCGCGAGTGGGGCGACACCCTGCGCGAGGCGGCGGCACGTATCGACACGATCACCGAACGCCTGTGGGCGTCCGGCGACCCTGAGCTTGCACTGGCCAATGCGAGCATTTACCTCGAGGCCGTCGGACATTGTGTGCTGGCGTGGATCTGGTTGGAACAGGCGCTGGCCGCGGACGGCAGATCCGGCGACTTCTACGACGGCAAACGGCACGCCGCCCGCTACTTCTTCACCTATGAGCTGCCCAAGACCGAGCACCAATTCGCCCTGCTGGAAAGGCTGGATCGCACCACTGTCGACCTGTCCGAGGACTGGTTCTAACGGTCGGTACTCATCCTGCGTTGCCCACGATCGCCTTGACGATCGGCGGCCAGGCACCGGGCGGGAGGTCATGACCCATCCCCACGATGATGAGCAGGCGGGCGTCCGGGACCGCGGCGGCGGTCGCCCGCCCGCCACTGACGTCGATCAGCGGGTCGCCGTCGCCGTGAACGACCACGAACGGCACATCGAGATGCCGCAGCGCCTCGGTGCGGTTGCCCGACGCCCTGATCGCCGCGATCTGGCGGGCGAAGCCATCGGGACGAACAGCCCGATCGAAGGTCGCACCCGCCCTGGCACGGACACGGGACTCATCGAACGCGAAACCCGGCGAGCCGATCACCTTCGCCGACTGAACCGCGCCCTCGATCGCCTCGGTCCGGTTGCGCGCCGCCGGACGCTGCAGCACCGCCAACGCCTCCGGGGTCGCCTGGCCGACCGACAGGTCTCCGGTCGTCGACATGATCGAACAGACACTGAGCACCTGGTCCGCGTGCCGAATCGCCATCTCCTGCACGATCATTCCCCCCATCGAAGCGCCGACCACATGAGCCTTTCCGACACCGAGGGCGTTGAGCAGACCGGCCGCATCGGCGGCCATATCGGACAGGAGATAGGAATTCGTCGTGAGGTCACCGGCGACGATCGCCGCCAGATCCGGTGCCGGGCCGTCCTGGAACCCCTGGGACAGGCCCGCATCGCGGTTGTCGAAACGGATCACGTAGAAGCCGCGGTCGGCGAGCATTCGACAGAACTCCGGGTCCCAGGCCGTCATCTGCGCGCCGAGCCCCATCACCAGCAGCAGCGGTGGGGCGGCAGCATCGCCGAAGGTGTCGTATTCCAGTTCGATCCCGTTGGCAAGCACTCTCGTCATGGTGACGATTGTGCCATCCGAAACCCGATGGGGAGCATTCTGCAACTTGCCCTGCACCATTGGATACCTTGCGCGTCCGGTTTTCCCGAGGGCGCGTGGCATCGGATCATCGCCTCTACCTCATAGCATTTCGGTACATCAACCGCAGATCGGGCACCACCTCCGCGCCCCTGACACCTATGGGCACGTTGCTTTTTGCAACTTACATTCGTAAGTTGGTGTGCAGTCGCGCCGAGTCTTCGGCCCGCGGTTGCCGAAGGGAGCCACATGACCAACCTCGCGGATATTGTCGACCGTACTGCCGACCTGCGCGGCCGACTGGCCGCGTTCGTCGAGGAGGACGGGCAGATCAGCTACGGGGAACTGGTCGATCGGATCGCGGCCGCCCGCGCCGCGCTGCAATCGCTGGGCGTCGGCCAACAGGACCGGGTGGCGATCGGCCTGGCCTACGCGCCCGATTTTGCCGTTGCCTTCTACGCCACGCTCGGGATCGGCGCCGTCGCCGTTCCGATGAACCCGGCGCTGACCGCCCGGGAGGCCGCGCATTATTTGAACGATTCCGGAGCTCGCATCCTGGTTTCGCCGGCCGAGACGGGCGGCAAATGGATTGCGGGACACGATGTCGTACTGGCCGACGTAGGCGATCTCCTGCAGCATCCACAGCGGGCGGGCAAGGTCCCCGTCGACGCAGACGACACCGCGGTCATTCTGTACACATCGGGCACCACCGGTGCACCGAAAGGTGCCGAGCTGACACATGCCAACCTGCTGTTCAACGCCACGGTGCTGGGCGATCCCGCAGTGATCGGCCCAGCTCCGGGCGACGTCGTCGGCGGAATCCTACCGCTCTTCCACACCATGGGTCTGACGATTCTGAATCTGACGCTGGCGGCCGGCGCAGCCATGCGGCCTATCGCGAAGTTCGACGCGCGGCGCGTGGCCGAGTTGATCGCCGCCGGCCGGATCACGATCTTGAGCGGGGTGCCCACGCATCTGCAGATGCTGATGAACAACTCTGACGGGCTGGCCTTCCCGACCCCACTCACGCGCCTGTCGACGGCGGGATCCGGACTGCCGCAGGCAGTCCGGACGTGGGCCGAAACGCGGCTCGGCGTTGCGGCCATCGAGGGATACGGGCTGACCGAGGCATCGCCGGCGGTCACCTACAACAGAACGGACGCACCACTGCGGACGGGTGCTGTCGGCCGGCCGCTTCCGGGAGTGCAGATCAAGATCGTCGACGCGCAACGACACGAGGTCACCGGCGGTGAACCCGGCGAGATCATCGTGCGCGGACCCAACGTGATGAAGGGGTATTGGAACAACCCCGAGGCCACCCGGCGCGCCATCACCGACGGCTGGCTCTCGACCGGCGATGTCGGGCGCGTGGATGCCGACGGGTACCTCTACATCGTCGATCGGCTCAAACAGCTGATCATCCGCGGCGGTTTCAACGTCTACCCCGGCGAGGTGGAATCGGTGCTGCAGGCCCATCCCGCGGTGACCGAGGCCGCGGTCGCCGGGATTCCCGACGAACGGGTAGGAGAGGAGATCGTGGCGTTCATCGTGGGCGCCACAGCCGCGCAGTTCGAGGATCGGATCCGCGACCACGTCCGTGCCAATCTCGCGCCCTACAAGACACCCCGGCGGTACATCTTCGTCGCCGACCTACCCCGCACAGCGACGGGAAAGATCGCGAGGACCACACTTCCCTCGCTGGTAGACAGGGAACCAGAAGACTGAGCAAGGGGGCGGGGTTGTTCCTCAGCGGTAGATGAACAGCCCCTTGCCTACCACGGGCTCGGTGTCGTGGTCATCGATATCCTCGCCGCATTCCGAGCACACGACCCGCGCATGCATCCGGTGCCCGCACGGCTTGTGGAGCAGATCGACCGGCGGGGCGACCAGCCCCGTCCATTGATTGCCCCACTCCATCATGGCGACGTAGACCGGAAAAAGGGCATGCCCCTTCGGGGTCAGCCGATACTCCTGGCGCGCCCCGCCGGCGGACTCGGGGCGCCGCTCGAGAATCCCGTTCTCGATCAGCAGGTTCAGCCGATCGGTGAGGATATTGCGGGCCACTCCGATGCCCCGTTGAAACTCGTCGAACCGCCGGGCCCCATTGAACGACTGACGCAGGATCGGCCAGACCCAACGCTCACCGAGCACCGCGGCCGAGCGCGCGATTGCGCAGTTCTCCTCGGACAGCTCTTCGTGCTTCACCAGGCAATTATAAAGCATTAGTTGCGATCCGCTACTTTACTGGGAAGTCCCGGACAACTACCGTTTGACCCCCACGCCACCGATCCAGTCCAGCCAGTGGGTCTGCTCATCGGCGGCGAGGCTGTCCGGCCGCCACGCCGGGACCTGGACCACGCCGGGAGCGACCAGATCGAAACCGGCGAATAGCGCGGTGATCTCGGCGGCCGAGCGTGGCCGACCGGGTGTCGAGGTCGCTCGCGTCATCTCGAGCAGTTCGCCCAGGCGCTCGTCCGACCACCCCTCCGAGGTGAAATGCGAGATCGCCAGATGGCTGCCCACGGCCAGCTGTTCACGCAGGCGGGCGATCACGCCGTGCGGATCCAGCTCGTCGCCCACGACATGCAGCACCGAGAGCAACAGGACCGCGACCGGCTTGCCGAAATCGATCTGATCGGTGACCGCATCGCTGGTGAGAATGGCGTCCAGATTGCCGAAGTCGCCACGTATCGCCGTCGCCCACCCGGTCCCCTCGAGGATGCGACTACCCATCAGGAATGCGACCGGGTCGTTGTCGACGTACACCACCCGGGCGTCTACATCCAGTTCGGTGAGGATCTCGTGAATACTGCCCGCGGTCGGTATTCCGGCCCCGATATCCAGGAATTGGGTGATCCCCGCCTCGACGCAGTAGGTCACCGCCCGCCGCAGGAAGGCGCGATTGGCCCAGGTGGCCTCCTTGATGCCCGGCCACCGTCGCTCCAGTTCATCGGCCCATTCCCGGTCGACGGCGAAATTATGCGAACCGCCGAGCAGGTAGTCGTAGATGCGAGCCATGCTCGCCACCTCTGGATCGATGTCATCGGCTGCCCAATCGGGAAGCTGCGGTGTAGCAGACATATCGGCCTCGCTTCACTGCCCGGTCGAATCCCGGTGCCTGGTACGTAATCCGCACGTGACGCTACCGCGTGCGCCGCGGACTTGCACCGCGGGCGGGGGCGAGCCCCCGGCGGGTGCCTGATCGTCCTCACGATCCATCGCCGCCCTGATCAGCACGGCGGGCTCCGGACTGCGAGGATAGATCAGGTAGCGATGGGTGCGCCGACTGAGCTACCGTATTCGGCCCACGATCCGTCGTAGTTCCGCACACCGGCTATACCCATCAATTCGTTGAGCACAAACCAGGAGTATGCCGAGCGGGCACCGACCCAGCAGTAGGTGATCGCATCTCCGCAGTCAATGAACCCGGCCTCGGAGTAGATTCTGTTCAACTCCGACACATCTTTGAAGGTCTCATCGGCGTTGGCCGCCAGCCGCCATGGCACATTGATAGCATCGGGAATATGCCCGGTTCGCTGACCGCCCATAGCGTTCGGCCCCTGATCGGGCGAGAAGGTCTTTCCAGAGTATTCTTCCGGCTCGCGTGCATCGACAAAAACAGACTTACCGAGAGACGCCATGACCTCGGACCGCAAAGCTCGTATCGAATCGTCTCGCCCGGGTGCGGCGTATTTCACCGGGCTCCGCACGGGAATCTCGGAACTCAGCGGATACCCGAGCTGCTCCCACTTCGTACGCCCACCGTCGAGCACTTTCACACTTGCATGGCAGTACAGGCGAAACAGCCAATATGCCGAGGTTGACCAGATATTGTTGTCGGCACTGTAGAGAATTACGACATCGGTCTCCGAGATCCCCTTCGCTGCCATCAGTTCCTCGAACAGATCCTGCTCGAGGGCCCCGATACTGCGAGGATTCCGCAGGTCGAGTACCGAATCAAGCCAAACGGCGTTGGGGATGTGACCTGAAAGATAGCGACTGTGTTCGGATTGGAACCCCTCCGGAACACCCACCTCCACGACCGTGAGCCTCTGATCGGGCAGGTGCTCGTTCAGCCATGTACAAGACACCAGAGGTGATTTGCCGATTTGCATATTCTTCCTTCCCTAACCTTATATGTCAGCCCGATCGCCCCCGGTCTGATCATTGCGCGTTCGATACGCCGGCTCTGCCGAGCGCGGGCCGGACGTGATGTCTTCCGCGGCGGATCGAGTCGGCCGTCATGGTCCGTATGCCCCGGATAGTTCCGCAGATCGCCGTGCAGCCGGCATGCGGCGACCGGTGACGGAGAATCCCGATCACAGCTGTCGTGCTGGAATCGGTTCGTGCAATGTCCGATCGCGGCTGTCCGGTCGTCGCGCCCGCACTTATGCTGTAGCTCAGATGATTTGGATGCGCTGCAGGTGGCGTTCGGTCGATCCGGTGAAGCGGTTGCGACCGTGTAGCAGGCCATGATTCTCGGCGACCACGATGTCGCCAGTCTCCCAGTGATGCGCGTAGCAGTACTCCGGATCGTGCAACCGCACCCACAGATCGTCCATCACGCGAACGGCGTCCTCAGCCGAGAGGCCCTCGACAGTCAGAAACAGCGGGTTGAGGTATCGGCCCGAATCCAGCGGTTCGGCGTATCGGATCGTTGTCTCGCCGGTCGTCGGATGAGTCCCTAGCAGCGGGCTGGTGAGCAGACCGCCGTAGTGGGCTAATTTATCGGTGCGGTAGCTGATGACGGTGTGCCGCCACAACTCCCGCAACTCCTCGGGCGCTTCGCGGAACACTCGGGCGACGTCACAGAAGACCGTCTCCCCGCCCGCTCCCGCAGGACTGCCCTGCACACACTGGAACAGAAAGAATCGAGGAACGTGTGCGGCAAACGCGCCATCCCAGTGGAAGGGGACATCGCAAGAGTCAAAAAGATAGTTCTGCGGGTCGTCGCGAATGTCGAGATCAAGCACGGCGCCGAAGTCCCACTGCAGAATCTCCCCTGCCGCACGGCAATACGATTCCAGCTCCGGCGGCGGCAGCAATCCGTAGCCTCGAAGGACAACGACCTTCGCGGCCAAGGTCGTCTCGAATAGATCCTCGATCGCGATGTCGGCGACGCGCCGACCGGCAGTATCGGCGGTGACAACCCTGCCGAAGGGTTGTAGATCGGCCCCACCCAGTTGGGCGTGGCGCAGGCTGTCAGTCATTGTTCTCCCGGGTGTTGCGGCCGATGCGGGCTCTGGCATCGGCGGTGAGGACGGTGGGGTCGTGAACGACGAAGTGGCTCGGTCGGCTGTGCCGCCACACCAATCGCGCACCGATCGACTCCGCGTATTCGCGCTTGACCAGGATGAACCCGGTGGTGTCGTCGAGCACGACTCCGTGCCACGGGGTCAGCCAATCGTCCCCGGTGCGCAGCAGGTGCACGCCGATCTTCTCGCTGTGATATTCCTGCGGGTGGATGGACAATCGAATCGCACCGGGAAACACCCCCGCCACCAGCCCACTCCAGGCTTGGCTGCGCTGAATGACCTCGTAGGCGGTGCGCTTGGACCGCAAGCGTCGCTGGCTGGCACTGAGCTCCGGCATCAGTGCTGCGTTGTCTTCGACGATAAAGCGGTGGATACCGTTGAACACCCCTCGCGCCGACTCCTCGCTCCGGACCGACTCTCGGATCGCGTCGATGTGCCTGGCGTGCTCTTCCAGCAACCTTCGCCGCCGTTCGTCCCACGACAGGCTCGGCATGGACTCGCGTAACCCGTACAGACTGATCGAGCCACCACCGGTGGCCCGGGTGATGCGCTGCAACTGAGCTGCGTATTCGTCGACGTGTTGGTCCGGGATCCCCAACGAATCGCTGAAGACGTGCCCGTCGGAGCAGATGGTGATGGCAGCGCCCGGCGCGTAGACCGCCGACACCTGGTCGCAGAAGGACTGCAGTGACTCGATGGCCAGGATCTCGGCCATATCTGGTAGGCGGCCCAGTACCTTGCGGCGATTGCGGGATTTGGCCGGAAACGCCGGAATCACGAAGTGGACGGGCTGATTCGTGTCCAGGTAGCGGACAACCTTGCCTAGGTGCGGCGCGAAGCACTGGGCGCATGGATCCGCGGCACAGGGTTCCTCCGACGCCGCGATCCGACGTCGCCGGAAAGTGATACGCAAGATCTCTTCGGCGACGGCGCTATTCGATCTGAGCCGCACCGGGTTGGTGGTCATATCGGGCAGGAATGCCTGCTCTGCGGGCAGAGTTGCGGCGGTGTTCATCGACATTCCCTTCGACAGGATCGGCCCGCGAGAATAGTCACGATATAGACGATCTCGCGGGTCTGGTTGCCCTTGACGCAGCCAGGCCGTGACAACAACTTGCCACGAGGAACGGAACGTGCCTCGGGCGCGGTTGCGGAAGGACGCGGCTGTCTGGGTGCCGCACACCCGGGCAGCCGTGGTTCGGCGTGGATTGTCGGTGGGTATCGGTAGCGTTGGGTCCGTGGAAACTGGGGAACGTATCCAAGAGCTCGCGGACCGCATCGTGGCGCTGCGCGAGGCCTACTATCAGGGCTCGCCGCTGGTCGCGGACGCCGAGTACGACGTGATCGAGGACGAGTTGCGTGGCCTGATCGAGGCGCACCCCGACCTCGCGCCCGAGGTGAATCCGCTGGAGCAGGTCGGCGCGCCCGCGGTGCTGCACGCCCCGATCCGGCATTCGCGTCCGATGCTCTCGCTCGAGAAGTCGACCAAGCCCGAGCAGGTCGCGGCGTTCTTCGACCGCTTCCCCGGCCAGTCGGTGGTGGTGATGCCCAAGCTCGACGGCCTATCCCTGGCACTGGTCTTCGAGGACGGGCGCCTGGTGCGCGCGGTGACCCGGGGCGATGGCACCACCGGCGACGACGTGACCATGCTGGTCCGTGCGTTGGTCGATGGTGTCCCCGGGCGGATCGAGGTCCCGGGGCGGGTGGAGGTGCGCGGCGAGGCGGTGATGCTGCGTTCGACCTTCGCCGCCTACAACACGGCGCATCCGGACAAGCCGCTGATCAATCCGCGCAACGCCGCGGCGGGCACGCTGCGGGCCAAGGACCCGGCCACGGTCTCCGAGCGCCGCCTGCAGTTCTTCGGCTTCGACATGGATACCTCCGCCGGTGATGCCGCAATCGACCTGGAGGAGGGGCTGGCCGCGCTCGGGATCGCGGGTGCGCAGATGCGGCACTGCGCCGACGCCGCGCAGGCGCAGGCGGCGATCACCGCGATCGAGCAGGGCCGCAACGCGCTGGACTACGACATCGACGGAGCGGTGCTACGGCTGGCCGACCGCGAGGCCTACGCCGCGGCCGGGACCCGATCGGCCTCCCCGCGCGGCGCGCTGGCGTTCAAATTCGCCGCCGAGGAGAAGACCACGCTGCTGCGCGAGGTGATCTGGGACGTCGGCAAGACGGGCAAGATCGTTCCGGTCGCGTGGCTCGAGCCGGTGTTCGTGGGCGGCACGACGGTCACCAAGGCCACGCTGGCCAACCAGGAGGTGATCCGCGCCCGCGACATCAAGGTCGGTGACACGGTGCTGGTGCGCCGCGCGGGCGATGTGATCCCGTTCGTGGCCGGCGTCCTCGACGCCGCCAAGCGCACGGGCGCCGAGCGCGAGATCGTGCCGCCCACCGCCTGCCCCTCCTGCGGGCAGCCGGTGATCGAGCAGGGCAACAGCCGAGAGCTGTTCTGCACGAACGTTTCCTGCCCCGCGCAGACGGTGCGCAGGCTCATCCACTGGGCGTCACGGGCGGCGGCGGACATCGACGCCATCGGGCAGGTGTGGATCGAACGCCTCGCCGAGGCGGGCATCCTCGAGAACCCGTCGGACTTCTACACCCTGACCACCGAGCGCCTGCTCGAGTTCGACCGCATCGGCGAGGTCTCGGCCGCGCGCATGATCGACTCGATCGATGCGAGCCGCCAGGTAGGCCTGCGGCGCGCACTGATCGGCCTGGCGATCCCGATGGCCTCCGACGGCACCGCCGCGCGCCTGGCCCGGGCCGGGTTCGGCTCCCTGGAAGAGGTCGCCGACGCGGGCGAGGAACGACTCGTGGCGGTGGAGGATATCGGGCCGAAGGTCGCCGCCTCCCTGGTCGCGCACCTGGCTCGGCTACGCCCGGAACTGGTACGGCTACGCGCGGCGGGCGTCAGCCTGGACGTGCGCGAGGAGGATCTGCCCCCGGTCATCGCGGCCGGCGCACCCCTGGAAGGAAAGACGGTGGTGATCACCGGCGCGCTGAGCGACCCGCGCTCCGGGGAGAAGGTCGCCCGCCCGACATTCCAGCGCCTGTGCGAGAAGGCCGGCGCGACGGCGGCGTCCTCGGTCTCGGCGAACACCGACCTGCTGATCACCGGTGCGGGGGTCGGTGACAGCAAGCTGACCAAGGCGGAGAAGCTCGGCGTCGAGGTCATCGACCAGGGCGAGATCTGGAGCCTGCTGATCGAGGCCAAGATCATCTAAGCCCTCGGCGCAGGGACGCGCCGGCAACGCCGGCGCTCAGGATGCCTGCTCGGCGCCGTTCATCATGGCGATCCAGCTGTGGGGCGCGTCCTGGCCGAGCATGATGGCGTAGATGTCCTCGCCTCCTGCTTCGGCGGCGCGCGAGAACATGGCCTGCTCGTACTCGGCCAACGCCACCTCGATGCGGTCGGGGTGCGCGGCGATGGCCTGGCCGAGTTCGGATCCGTCCTGCATGGCCATGTTCGCGCCTTCGCCGTTCGGGGGCGCTAGGTGGGCGGCGTCGCCGATCAGGGTCACCCCGGGCACCCGAGCCCAGCGGTGCCCGACCGGCAGTGCGTAGTGCGGGCGTACGAACGGTGTGGTGTCGCTGTCGGCGATCAACGCGGTCAACTTGGGCGCCCATCCGTCGAACTCGGCGGCGATCCGCGCCGACACGGATACGCCATCGGCTACATCTGTGTCGGCGAGCCAGTCCCGTGACACCTCGAGCTGTACATATGTGTGCAGAGTGTCGCCTCTTCCCCGGTACACCAGGAAGCCCTTGCCGGGTGCGAGCGCGTACAACGACCCCGCGCCGACCATCTCTACCGTGGCGCGATGACGGGTGTCCCCGTCGACCATGAGGTATTCGACGGATGTGACGCCCGCGTACTGCGGGGTGGCGTCGGACAGCAGCGGCCGGACCCGCGACCACGCCCCGTCTGCCCCGATCAGCAAGCTCGTCACGACGGTGGCGCCGTCGGTGAAGCGCAGCTCATGGCGGCCCTCGCCGCGGGCCTGCACGCCGTTGACCTTGCGCCCCCAGTGCACGATGCCGTCCGGAAGCGAGTCCAGCAGCAGCTGCCGCAGCTCGCCGCGCGACACCTCGGGACGCTCGCCCGTGCCATCGTCGGGTAGGTCCAGTAGAACGGTCCCCGCCCGGTCCAGAACCCGATAGGACTCGCGGCCGGGCAGGACGAGGCCGCGGAACTGCTCGATCACGCCGGCCGCCTCGAGCGCCGGCTGGCCGTTCCAGGGGTGGATGTCGAGCAGCCCACCCTGGGTACGCGCGGCCACCGAGGCCTCCGCTTCGTAGACCGTGACAGGGATGCCGTGCACGTGCAGGACGCGGGCCAGGGCAAGACCGCCGAGGCCGCCGCCGACAATGGTGATTGGTGTAGTCACTGTGATCCTCCAAGGCTCATTGGATTGCCGCTCCAAACACGCTAGCACAGGTTTGGAGCGGCGATCCATCCATGGCAGAATGGAACTCATGACGACCAGGCCCCGACGAGCCCCACGACGCGCGGAGGCCCTGTCCAGGGACGTGATCGTCAAGACCGCTACCGAAATTCTCGACGCCGAGGGCGAGGACGCCCTGACCCTGCGAGCACTCACCGTGCGTCTATCCACCGGGTACGGGGCGATATATCACCACGTCGCGGACAGGAACGACCTGCTCGCGGCGGCCACCGACCACGTCATCGCCCGCATCGTGACCGACGTCGCCTCCGCCGCCGAGCCCCGACAAGCGCTGCGCGCCATCGCACTCGGACTGTTCGACGCAATAGACGCCCACCCCTGGGTCGGCGCCCAGCTCACCCGAGAGCCTTGGCGGCCGGCACTGCTGGACATTTACGAGAACCTCAGCGCGCAACTGCACGCACTCGATGTGCCCCAACGAGCGTTGTCCGACTCCGCGGGCGTGCTCGTGAACTACATCCTCGGCGTCGCCGGGCAGAACGCCGCCAACGCCCGCGCGCTCGCCAACAGCACGATGGACCGATCGACGTTCCTCGCCGCCGTCGCCGCACAGTGGGCACAGCTCGACCCCGCCAGATACCCGGCCATGCACAGGGCCGGGACGCAACTGCGCGAACACGACGACCGCGAGCAGTTCCTCGCCGGCATCGATCTAATCCTCGCCGGCATCGAGACCGTGCACCGCGCGGGCGGCGGCATCGCCGAGGTCACCATCGTCGAGCGGCCCTGAGTTCACCTCACTTCAGCTCGAAGCCCTGGCGGTGAAAGGTGTTTCGGATACCCTGCCGCCCGTGCAGGCTCTCCTTGGTCGAGATCCGGCCCGCCAGCCGGTTCTTCACCCAGTCCTCCGGCAGTTCCTGCTCGCGGTAGTAGGCATTGATTCGATCCAGGTAGTCGGCCACGTCGGTGTCGGCGGGCGCGGTGTAGGTGTTGCGGTGCACCACCACGTCCTGCCCGTACCGCGGTTTGACGTCGGCGGGGTCCGCGGGGTCGGGTATCCCGATGGCCAGACCGTACACCGGGAAGGTCCACTCCGGCAGCCGCAGCAGCTCGATCACCGAGTCGATGTTGTTGCGCAGCGCACCCACGAAAGTGATGCCGTAGCCCAATGATTCGGCCGCCACCGCGGCGTTCTGCGCCGACAGGGTGACATCCACGATGCTCGAGATCGTGCTGTCCAGATACGAGGTCGCCTCGATGCTGTGGCCGTGCGCGCAGGCGAGGGCGATATTGCGCGACCAGTCCGCCACCCACACCAGGAATACGGCCGCATCGAGTACCAGTTGCTGACCGCCGGCCAGTTCGGCCAGCCGGGCGCGCAGCACGGGGTCGTCGATCACCACCACGCTGGTGAACTGGAAATTCGCCGACGTCGAGGCCGACTGCGCCGCCGCGAGGATCAGCTGCAGCTCGCTCTCGGCGACGACGCCGGGCAGGAAGCGGCGCACCGTGCGATGCCGCAGCAACACCTCGAGCGTCTGGTTGTTCGCCGCCCCGACGCGTGGCCCGGCCGGGCCGTACCGCTTGTCGAGTTGTTCCTGCAGCACATTCGAGATCACCTCGGTGCCGTGCCCATTAGTTCGCTCACTCACGGTATTTCCTGTCCTGTCGGTCGGGAATGGCAATGCGTGCCGGGTCATTCGGCCGGCGGCTCGTCGAAGCTCGGCGGCAGGTCCGGCGTGCGGGTGAACTGGCCCGCCGCATGCCGATAGCCGCTCCAGCCCAGCTCGTTCCACCACTGCCGCAGCACGAAGACGAGCTTCGGGTTGTGTTCCTCCTCCTCGAGCCAGGACCGGCGCGCAATCACATCGAATTCCGCTGTGGCATACCGTGAGTGGTCCTGATCGGTGGCGGCGTAGAGGTCCGCGAGCGCGCGCAGCTTATCCGGTGCCGCGAACTTCTGCTCGGCCGCGACGATGATCCGCAACCCCGCCCAGTACAGGTCGTACAGCTCGGCGACCTGCTCGGCGTTCAGGTTTGGCGCGAGGACCTCCAGCGCGAACAGGGAGGTGACCAGGTGCAACACGACGAAGTCGCCGGGGTCGGCCAGATACAGCAGGGTGACCGCGCGCCGCACCGCGGTGCGGCGGGCGTCGGGGGCCAGACCGGCCGCCCAGGGGGCCGGGCTCGCCAGTTCGGCGATGCCGCTGTGCGCGACGGCGGCAACCCTGGCCTGCAGCCCGGAACGGTTGAGTTCGGGATGCAACTGGGTCACCGAGTCGGTGTCCCCGATGACCGCCCGCACCGCGGCGCGGAAGGCATCGTCCCCGGCCCAGCTCCGGCTCACCTCGAGCAGCGAATCCCACGGGGCCGCCGCGGACCCGGCCGCCGGCCGCCGCGCCGGATCGACCACCGGTACGTAGGAGAAGGCCAGGTAGGCAAGGGCTTCGGCGGTCATGCCGCAATGTTCGGCCCAGACCGCCCAGCCGAGGTGGATCGCGGCATGGGCGAACGCGCCGATCCAGCCGCGCAGCAGCTCGGGCGCGTATTGTGCCACCGCGCCGGCGATCCCGAGCCGCGCGACCTCCTCGTCGAAGAACGCGCAGTAGGCACTGAAATGCGTGCGCTGCCCGAGGAAATCACGCCAGCTGCCTGGGTCGATCACCCGCGCCGACTCGCGCGCGGGCTCGAGCGGGAACCCGTACGGGGTCAGCTGCGCGTAGTTCTTGTAGTAGTCGCGGATCAGCGGTTCGGGCGCGCCGAGCGCGGCCAGCGCGATCACCGCATGTTTGACGTGATTGGTGAGATGCCCGTTGAATTCGATGTGATGGTCGCGGTCGTCGAGCAGATCCGCAATATTCGCCACGATTTCGGCCGGCATGGGTCACCGCCTCTCTGTCTGTTCGTTGGGAAGCGAATTCGGGTGCGCCTCCGTGATTACCGCCGGGTCGCCGCTGGCGAATCCGGCCACCGTCTGCAGCACCGCGATCGCCAGGAGCACCCCCAGCGGCACGGCCCAGCCGTCGGCGAACCGGCGGATCACGCCGACGGCGTACGGTCCGGCGGCGGCGATCAGGTAACCGATTCCCTGTATGGCGCTGGATAATTCGACCGGCCGGGCGGTCGCGCCCGCGCGCATCGTGATGACGGTCAGCGCCAGGGAGAACACCGACAGGCCCGCACCGAGCACCACGGACCACACCAGCGGCGCCGCGGCCGGTGCCGTCAGGAATCCGAGCACCCCCGCCACGGTGCACAGGCTGAATCCCGCGAGCCAGCGCGAGGGGTGCGCCGAGGCGGCCACCACGGGCGGGATCAGGAAGCTGATCGGCACCGCGGTGCAGGTGAGCAGCCCCAGATACGCACCCGCGGCGCTCGCGCTCACCCCGTTGTCCTCGAGCACCGAGGGCAGCCAGCCGATCACCACGAAGGCGACCATCGCCTGCAGCCCGAAGAACAGCGCAAGCACCCCGCTCCCGGTCCGGCGCAGCACCGCAATCGGATTGGCCGGCCGCCGGGCGCCGGGCGGCCGGGTATCCCCGGCCCCCAGTGGCGAACGCCACAGCGCGAGGATCGCGGCCACCGCCGGCAGCGACCACAGCGCGAGCGCCCATTGCCAGCCGCCCAGGGCGTGTGTCAGCGGCACCACGGCCACGAATCCGATCGTCGCGCCCGCCTGCAGCGCCGTGGTGAACGTCGCCACCAGCACCCGGGTGTGCCCGCCCGTGCGCACGACCACCGGCAGCAGCACCGCCAGCAGCCCGACCCCGATGGCCGCGGCAAAGGTGGCCGCGACGAAGACCGTCAGATCGCCCCACGGCCGCACCGCGAGGCACAGGGCGGTGAGTGCGAGGGACGCAAAAAGCCCGGCCCGCACCGATATTCGGGACAGCGCGATCGGTGCGAGCAGGCTGGTGATCGCGAAGGCAATCACCGGGGCTGCGGTCACCACACCGGCCGCCCGGGCGCCGGCGGCGTAATGGCCGGTGACTGTATCCAGTACCGGGCCCACCGCGGTGATGCCCGGCCGCAGGTTCAGCCCGGCCGCCGCCACCGCGATGACCAGCGCGACGAGCGCCACCGGCCGGACGTCGCCGGGGTGCCTGGTCGTCATCAGTAGTCCGGGGAGCGCAGCGGCGCGGCGCCCCCGGCCCGTTCGCTGATCAGGGGCCCGTAGACGCGCTCGGGCCACTGCGCGGGATCGACCGCCTCCAGGCCGATCGACACCGCGCCGTCGCGAACACCGAAGGCCCGGGTCACCGCCGCGACGATGTCCTGCTCGAGGCGCGCCCTGGCGGAATCGGTCAATTCGGCGGGGAAATGCGCGATCTCAACGTGCGGCATGTGGCACCAGCTCCTGATTCATGCTGTGTTCCAGGACCGCGGCGGCGATGTCGAGCGCACCGGCGGTCACGATCTCGTAGTGGTGATAGGGCAGGTTGCCGACCGGCCGGGCCCGCTCGCGCAGCGGCACGACCGGGATGTCGGCAAAGCTCGGACCGTCACCGCGCGCCCGCAGGAATACGCTGTGGTCCAGCAGATCCGGATCGACACCGCTGGTTTCGGACCGGAAGCGATAGGTGTGCTCGACCACGGCGACGATCCGTTCGACGGTCTCCCGCCCGAAGCCCGGCACCCGGGCCACGATCAGATCCACGAACTGCTCCCGCGTGGTGACCGCCGCGTCGAGTTCGACGGCGAACGACGGATCGATGCGACCACTGAACACCGAGGCCAGCACGCGCTTGAAATATCCTGCGGCGTAATTGATCTCGCCGCTGTCAGGTAAGCCGGGCAGCACCGGTGACCCGGGCGCTATCAGCACCAGCGCCTCGATCGGCCGCCCCGCCGCGCGGAGGCGATGGGCGACCTCCGCGGCGATCCGGGCGCCGAAGGAATATCCGACGATGCGCAGCGGCCCGGTCGGCCGCAGCCGCTGCACCTGCGCCACGTCGTCGGCGATCAGGGCCGCGAGATCACCGTGCGGGGTCTCACCGGCGTTGAGGCCGCGGGCCTGCATCCCGTACACCGTGTAGCCGTCCTGGGCGAGCTCACGGGCCAGGGGGCGCAGGCTCATCGGATAGCCGCCCAGTCCGGGCCAGAGCACCGTCGCGGCGGCGGATCCGGTTCCTGCCAGCGGCAGCAGCCGGACCGCGTGCCGGTCGCGGTCCACCGTTTCGCCTGTGGCAGCGGCCAATTCGGCCAGCGTCGAATGCCGGAAGAGGGTCTGCACCGGCAGCGTCACGCCGAATCGCTCGGCTAGCGCCCGCAGCAGGCGCAGCGCCGACATCGAATTGCCGCCCTGGCCGAAGAAGTCGTCGCCGCGATAGACCGGCTCGTACCCCAGCACCTCGGACCACACCCGTGCCACGTCACGCTCACGGCCGGGTGCGGGCGGATCGGCCTGCCGTTCGGTCGCGGCGAGCCCCGCCGCCAGCCCGGACAACGCCGCCCGATCCTGTTTCCCGTTCTGCGACAATGGAATCCGGTCGAGGACGTGGATCGTCGCCGGCACCATATAGGCCGGGAGTACGGCGCGCAGATCGTCGGCGAGCAGTTCCTCCGGGCCCTGCATGTGCACCGCGTCCTCCCCCATGCCGGTCGCGGCGAGTTGTTCGCCGGTCACCGGCCCGGCCAGCGCGAAGTAGCTCAGCGACCGCAGGCCCAGGATATCGTCGAAGCGCCGGGCGGACGGCAGATCCCGGCCCGTCAGCGAGGCGTACCCGGCCGACATGAAGCCCATACCGGCGTCGGCGCCCAGCTGCTGCAGGTGCGCCAGCGCCCGGCCCAGCGCCGTGAAACCGGCCCACCCTGCGTCCGGGGTGGTGGTGAGCATCACCCCGAATCCGGAGCCGTCGTAGCTGCGCTGATTGATCGCGACCACGTGGCGCCGCTCGATCTTCTGCTCGGTGACCACACTCAGTCCCGCGCCGGCGAATCGGTAGATTCCGTGCCGGGCATCGACCCGCTCGCCGTGCACCTGCACCCAGGCCGTCACCGGCGGCTCGAGCATCGACCGCGCGTCGGCGCCGAGCTGCGGGCCGAGCTGCACCGACGCCGTCACCACCCCCTCGGTGACACCGGAAACCGATTCCGCGCCCACGGTTCCCACCTGCCAGCCGCATTCGGCCGCCGCCTCGTCGAGAACGCCGAGCAGGTGACCGGCCTCGAACTGCAGCACCTCCCGGACATTGGTGGTGTAAACCGACTCGATCACCCGCGGCAGGCCGACCAGATGCAGGTGCGTCCCGGCCCGGGCGGCGTCCCCGACCCGGTACAGGGCATGCCGCAGCGGGTGAAAGTAGTAGACCCCGGCCGCAAGCCCCGCCGATCCGGCGGTCTCGAGGTAGATCTGGGTGGCGTTCAGGGCGCCGGGCGAGGCGTAGGAATACTTGGGCAGCAACCGATCCGGGCTGTGGAACGGCCCGAACCAGCGCAGCAGGCGGCCCAGCCGCTCGGCATCCGGTACCAGCGTGCCCGGCCGCGGACGCTTCCGCTCGCGCCAGCTGTGCAGCAACGCCTCGATCCGGTCCAGCGACACCGGCGCGGCGTCGAAGGTGCGATAAGTCTTGCGGGCGAACACGCGTCGCCGTTGTTCGGCGGTCGGCTCCGCACCGGCCAGCACGATCTCCGGCTCCGATCCGACCGGGCGGATCCCCAGGCCCGAGAGTTGTGCGGTCACCTGTGTGCGGGTCGACTTGGACCGGTGGTGGCGCCCGGCCTCGCCCTGATCCATCAGTGGCGCCTGCTCCGGATCGAGCTCGACGAATCCCGCCAGCTGCGTCGTGCCGCGCGCGGTGACCCAGGGCACCACCGCGGCCGCCCGGACCCAGTCGTGGGATTCGATCCAGAATCGGACCTCGTTGGTCTCGATGCGATAGCCGTTGACCTTCACCTGATCATCGGTGCGGCCCAGGAACTCGAGCACCCCGTCGGGGTTGCGGCGCACCAGATCCCCGGTGCGGTACCAGCGTCCGGACTCGCGCTCGACGAACCGCTGCGCGGTCACCTCAGGGCGGTTGCGGTATCCGTCGGCGAGCTGGATCCCGCCGATCAGCAGCTCCCCCTCGGCCGCCGGTGCACCCGATTCGCCGAGCACCAGCACCCGGCACCCGTCCACCGGGTGGCCGATCGGCACCACCTCGGCCCGCGCCAGGTCGGCGGCGGTGAAGTCGAACCAGGTTGCGTTGATGGTCGTTTCGGTGGGTCCATACAGATTAACCTTGCGCACGCCCGGCAGCGCCGCCTGCAACCGGCGGGCCACCGCGGCCGGCAGCGCCTCACCGCCGCTGGCGATCGTGCGCAGCGAATCGGCCGCGGCCAGCGCGGGCAGGGCGGTCAGCTCGGCCCAGACGGTGGGAACGCATTGCAGGATCGTGATACCTTGCCGGACAACCTGATCCAGGATCGCCTCCGGGCTGGCATGGGTACCTGCCGGCGCCACCACGACCGTGGCGCCACCGGCGTTGGCGAGCAATTCCCACTGCGCGGCATCGAAACTCACCGGCGACTTCAGCAGGATCCGCGCGCCCGGACCGAGCCCGAGCTCGGCGCGCAGCCAGCCGAGCTGGTGGACGATGGCCCGGTGCGGGATCACCACCCCCTTGGGCGATCCGGTCGTGCCGGAGGTGTAGATCGAGTAGGCCGGATCGGACGGTGATCGTGAATTATCTTGCACCGGAGCGGGTTCGGTGATTCCGGCGTCGATCCGGAGCGTACGCGCCGATGCCGGAAGGATCCGCTTCGCCCGCTCGTCGGTCTCGGAATCGGTCAATACCGAGGCCACGCAGGCATCGGTCGCCATGTACGCCAGCCGCTCGGCCGGATAGTCCACCGCCAGCGGCAGATACGCCGCTCCGGCGCGCAGGATCGCCCACGCCGCGACGACCAGTTGCACAGACGGCTGCATCAGGACACCGACGGTGTCGCCCGGTCGCACCCCGGCCGCACGCAGGGCGGCGGCCGCGGCGCTCGACCGAGCCGCCAGCTCACGATAGGTGAGGGTGTCCCGGTCATCCACGCAGGCAACGGCTTCCGGTGCCGCGCCGGCCCGCGCGGCGAAGAGTTCGACGAGATTGTCCACGGTATGCTCGCTTCTCCTCAGGTAGTGGGGACCGTGCCGTGATATCGGTCGCCGAAGTCGCCGATGCCCGGCCGCATGAAGGCCTGATCGGTCAGGGTCTGGTCGATGTGCGAGGTGACGATCCTGACATCGGGCCGTCGCGACAGCACCGTGGCCAGGGCCTCGGGGCAGGTCAGGACGTTGGCGACCAGGATGCGCGACTCCTCCACGCCGGCGGCGATCAATTCGTTGATCGCGGTCAGCAGGGTGCCGCCGGTGGCGATGGTCGGATCGAGCAGCAGCACCTCCCGGCCCGCGATACCCGGCGGCAGCTTGCGATAGAGCAACTGCGGCTGCTTGGTGACCGCGTCGCGCTGGATCAGGATCTTGCCGAACCGGGCGTCGGGCCGGATCTCGCGCAACCCGTTCTCCAGGGCGTCCCCGGCGCGGGGAATGGAGACCGCGTACAGCTCCGGTTGCGCGGCCTCCACCCCGTCGAAGACGAATCCGGTGGGGGTGGTCACCGCGTGCGGCCGGTACTCGAGATGGGACAGCGCGGTTTCCAGCAGCAGCCGAATGATGCGCCCGGTGGTGCGCACGAATCGCTCCTGGCCGGCCGCGGCGTCGCGCGCCTGGGTGTGCAGCGCGATCAGGCCGGGCTCGGCGGGCAGCACGAACACATTGGTGCCGAGATAACGGTCGAGATCGAACGGTCCGGTGTCCGGACGGGTCCAGGTGGTCATGACCGGACTCGCTTTCGGTGTCGGGTGAGCAGGGTGCGAACGACGTCGTCGAAGGTGTGCGCGACGTGATCGGGTGCGGTCGAGGTGATCTGATAGGCCGAATACACCCCGTAGGTCACGCCGATGGTGAATGTGCCCAGCGCATCGCCCAATTCGATGTCTGCGGAGGTATCCCCGATCACGGCGCCCGCGGGACCGGCATCGGCCAGCCCGAGGGTCGCCAGCGCCAGATCGCCGCTGGCACGATGGGGTTTCGGATACTCGACGTCGTCCGCCCCGACGACGGCGGCGAAATCGTCACGGATGCCGGCGGATTCCAGGATCAGCTCGGCGCTGGCGTGCTTCTTGCTGGTCACCACCGCCAGGGCCAGGCCGGCGTCGGCGAGGCGGGCCAGCCCGCCGCGCACGCCGGGGAACAGGAGGCCGGCCGCCGCGGGCACGATCACCTCGCGGTATCGGGCCACGTATTCGTCCGAAACTGCCTGTGCGGTCGCCGATTCCACCGCGGAGCCGGACAGCGCCGCCGCCATCTCGGACAGCGGCCGCCCGACCAGCCGACGGGCCGCGTCGATGCCCGGATTGACGCCGGTCACGGTCTCGACGGCCGACGCGAACTGCTCGGCGATGGCGCCGGGCGTATCGAGCAGGGTGCCGTCCAGATCGAACAGTACGGCGGAGGAAGCGATTTCGGTGGATATCTTCTCAACGGGCACCGATGACTCCTCGGGCTAGGGCGGCGCGGGCGGATTCGATCTCGGCGGCGGCCGCGGCGGTACTGATCAGCACCGCCCGGTTCGCGGCCGCGGCGTCGCCGCCGGTCGCGGCGTCGACGGCCCGCAGCACAAAGGTGGTGACCGCCGGGCCGGTGATCCGCTCGGCCTCGGAGCGGGCCAGCGCCTGCCCGATCGCGGTCTCGATCCGGTCGCCGTCGAGCGCGTCGGCCTCGGGGATCGGATGGGTGACCAGCACTGACCCCGATCCGCCGAACTCCAGGTGCAGCCGCGCCACCTCGGCGACCTCCCGCGCCTCGTCCAGGCGCAGCTGAGCGCGAAAACCGCTGTCGCGGCAGTAGAACGCCGGGAACTCCAGCGATCGGTAGCCAATCACCGGGGTGCCCTGGGTCTCCAGGAATTCCAGGGTCAGACCGGCATCCAGGATCTTCTTCACCCCGGCGCACACCACGATCAGCCGGGTGCGCGCCAATTCGGTCAGATCCGCGGAGATATCGAAGGTGGTCTGTGCTCCACGGTGCACACCGCCCAGGCCCGCCGAGGCCACCGTCCCGATGCCGGCACGATCGGCGATCGCCATGGTCGCCGAGATCGACGTCGCGCCGATCCCCTTGCGCGCCAAGGCCACCGCGATATCGCGGCTGGTCACCTTCGCCGCGGCGCTCCCCGCGGTGGCCAGTGCCTCCAGTTCTGCTGGGCCGCAACCGATCACGAACCGTCCGTCGAGGATCGCGATGGTCGCGGGCACCACGCCGCCGCTGCGCACGGCGTCCTGGACCTCGACCGCGACCGCGAGATTGTCGGGTGGGTGGAAGCCGTGGGCAACCACATTCGATTCCAGGGCGACCACCGGACGGCCCCGGGCGAGCGCTTCGCGGACCTCGTCGGCGATGCGAAACAGCGGTGATTCGAGAGCAACGACATCCGGCACGCGTATGACGTCCTTCGCAGTGATGAGCGGGGCTCAGTGACCCCCTGTGCGCCTCATATGGTGCGCCGCTCGGTCGTCCGGCCCCACCATTGCGACCACCGTGAACTTATCTGTTGCGGCAAAGTCGTTGGCCCAGTCAGGATTTGGTGAGACGTCACGGATCTGCCCCGTCTACCCCCGAAATCCAGCACACGATCTACAGAGGTGCCGATGACTGTTGTCGACGAACTGCCCGGCCGATTGGCGGCGATCGCCGCCGCGGCGCAGGAGCTGACCGGCGAGGCGGCCCTCCGCGACGCCGAGCACATCCTGCCGACCGAACAATTGCGGCGGCTCCTCGCCGCCGGGGTCGGCGCGCTGCGCGTCCCGCCGGAGTTCGGCGGCTCCGGTGCGCCGGTGCGCGTGCTCGCCGACGTGCTGATCGATATCGCGGCCGGCGACTCCAATCTGGCCCAGATATTCCGAGGCCATCTCGGCCTCACCGAGATCCTGCGCTTCGCGCCGCCCGGACCGGCCCGCGAGACGCTACTGCGCGCCGCCGCGGCGGGCGAATTCTTCGGACCGGCCGGGGCGGAACTGAACACCGCGAACCTGTCGGCGCTGAGCACCGGCCTGCGCCGGGACGGCGAGGACTTCCTGCTCTCGGGCCGCAAGTACTACACGACCGGGAGCCTGTACGCGGACTGGCTCAACGTGCTCGTGCGCGAGGGCGGCGAATTCGTCTCGGCGATCGTCCCGCGCGACCGTGCGGGCATCACCATCACCGACGACTGGGACGGCTTCGGCCAGCGGCTGACCGCCAGCGGCACCGCCGTCTTCGACCAGGTCCGGGTCGACCCGGAATATGTTCTGCACCACCGTAATCCGCTGGCCAATGACTACATGGAGGCGTTCTACCAGTTCGTCCACTCCGCGACGCAGGCCGGCATCACCCGGGCGGTCGCGGACGACCTGGCCGCCCTGGTCCGGAACCGCACCCGCTCCTACCCGCTGGCCGCTACCCCCGACCCGGCCGCCGACCCACAGGTGCTGCAGATTGTCGGCGAGGTGTGGAGCAAGGCCTACGCCGCCCGCGCCAACGTCCTGCTGCTGGCCGAGTCCCTCGACGAATTCCACACCGCCCCTTCCCCGCAACGCGCTGCCCGCATCCTGCTGGAGTCGGCCGCGACCCAGATCGCCAACACCGAACTCGCCGGCGCGGCCACCTGGCGGCTGTTCGACGCCGGCAGCGCCAGCGCCGTGAAATCCGGCCCTGCCCTGGACCGCCACTGGCGCAACGCCCGCACGGTCTCCTCACACAATCCAGCCATCTACAAGGCCACCCTGATCGGCGACCACGCCGTCAACGGCGCCGCACCCCGCAGTTACCTCAACAGCGCGGCCGAGGGCGCCGAGCCTGGGGCGTGATCCGCTGCGTCACCGCCCGCCGGAGGCTCCCACGCCCGATGGTTGCGCTCGGCAACGGCGCCGGCGAGCTCGGATTCGGCCATGATCGCGGTCCACCGCTGCCCCCAGTCTTCGCGATCGCCGACGCCTTCGCGTTCGACCTGACGAATGCCGCGCAGGCCCTACCGCTTCGGGAATGACGGAGGCATTGCCGTTGTTTCTCTGGAATTCGGAGTCGAGCTGTCGAATCGGAAGGAAATGTGCTTCATGTCACAAGGATCAGTCGGTGGCCCCTCGATCCACCTCGATGAATTCTTCACCGAGTCTTATGCGGGATCGTTACGGCTGCGGAACAGGTTCGCGATGGCTCCGATGACGAGAATGAAGTCGCCGGGCGGCGTCCCGAACGGTCCTGGCAAAGCAGCTGGGTTTCGATGGCATCGAACTGCACGGGGCGCACGGGTATCTGCTCGACCAGTTCTTGTGGGCCGCAACCAATCAGCGCCACGATGAATACGGTGGAACGCTACGTCGCCGCGCCGCTTTTCCGGCCCGCGTAGTGGCCGCCATCCGGGAGTCCGTCGGCCCCGATTTCACGATTATGTTCCGGTATTCGCAATGGAAGGGCGCCGACTACAGCGCGAGGATCGCCGACACCCCTGGTGAACTCGAAGAGTTGCTGACACCGCTCGTCCAGGCCGGTGTCGACATCTTCCACACCTCGCTGCGGCGGCATTGGCTGGCCGAATTCACCGATTACGGGGATAACATGAGCCTGGCCGGCTGGACCAAGAAGATCACCGGACTGCCGGTGATCACCGTGGGTTCCGTCGGGGTGGACAGCGTCTTTCGTGGCGATCGGATCGACGAGACTCAGACCCAGCGCTTTCGCGTATTGCAACAGCAATTCGAACGCGGCGAATTCGACATCGTCGCGGTCGGCCGGGCATTGCTGGCCGACCCGGAATGGGTGAACAAGATACGCGACGGACGACTTTCAGAAATCGTGGCCTTCAGATAGGCCATTACAGCCACGGCTCAGGGATGAACCGTGTTCGAGGCAACCAAGGGCAGGTTTCCGATCCGGCGCGCGGCCGCGGTGAGCTCGGCGAGGTATCGCTGGCGCTCCCTGCGACCGACGCTCGGGCGGAGCGGGCCGATCTGCAACTCCAGCATCGCATTTCCGCTGCGATCGAGGACCGGTGCGCTCAGATAGCTCAGGGGCAGCGGCGCGTCGGAGTCCAGGGTGGGGCGGTCGTAGGCGCGGCCGCCGATGGTGGCAAGCAGGCCCAGCACCCGGCCGCGCAGATCGGTGCGCGCCGGGTGCTCGATCAGGTGCGAAACGACCTCGGACAGCACCTGCAGGGCGGAGATGGCACCCGAATCCAGGCCCCACACACAGCTTCCGGTCGTACGGAGAATCTCGAGGACGGTGCGGAACTCCTCGCGCCGCTCGACCGCGCCGCGCGCGAGCCAGGCCTGCTGCCGCGCGGGTGCGGAGTGCGCGATCACTGCGGCCCCGGCCGGAGGTAGCAGCGGGATCCGGGTGCCCGCCCGGATCCCGGCCGGGATGAGCGCCTGATCGCCGACGACGGCCACGAAGACCAGATCGTCGCGGTCCACCCTGGTCAGCGCGGCACCGCAGCCGACGCGGGCGGCCAGCCGGCCGAGTTCGTCGTGCATCGCCGCGGGATCCTGCACGGCGTACGGACGCCGGAACAGTTGCGGCGGAACGGGACCGACCTCGTAGCTCAGATCCGGCAGCCGCCGGACCCAACCGTGCGCGTCGAGGGTCGACAGGATCGCTCCGGCGGTCGATCGGCTCAGCGAGAGCGCGTCGGCGATCTCCGCGGACGTCAGCGAACCATCATGCCCCGCAAGTAATTCGATGATCGAGATCACTCGCAGCGTGGGCGGTGAACTGTTGTCCGCCGCCGATCGACCAGCCTGCACGCCCCTGCCCTCCCGCCCCCGTTGCCCGTGCCGATCATGATGCACCCGGCTCCGATCAGCGCGGGGTCATCCGGAACAGCCCGCTGACGGTGCCCTGGTATTGCACCCGGCCGGGTGCGATGGTGCCGACGGTCTGCAGCGTGTCCTGCGCGACGGTACCTCCGATCACGCGTTCGGAATCGATTGTGCCGGTGGCCGCGTCGATGACCGCTAACTTGAATTCCTTGGTCAGTCCCGCACCGAGCAGGCTGTGCCGGGTGACCGTGTAGATCTTGCCGTCCGGCAGCGACAGCCTCGGCACCGCCGCGGACGGAGCACCATCGGTCCACACCACACTGCATCCGCTGCCGGTCGCATTGACATCGATCCGGACCATCCCGCCATTGAACGGCGCGCTGGCGGGCTGGCTGGGACCCGCGCCCGCCGGCAGCGCCGGATACGGATAGCCGTAGGTGCTGGCGACGAAGACGCTGGAACCCGAACCGATCGGCGAATTCTCGGTGCCGTCGACGGCGGGCGCCGAACACACGGTGTGCCCGGTGGCCGTGTCGTAGACCAGCAGGTTCTCCTTGGGCACCGCGTTATCGGTGATGGTCAGGTATTCGGTGCCGGTCCGGGGACCGAAGAAGGTCGGCGTCGCGCCGGTGCCCCAGCTGAGCTGGCCGGGTTTGCGGGCGGGCCCGCGGTCGTAGGGCTGCCGCCACAGGATGTGCGGTGCACCGGAGTCGTCCACGCCGAGCAGGTACAGCGCATGATCGGTGGCCACCGCGACGCCCTGGGGTGCGGTGGAGATGCTGTTGTCGACCTGTTCCCCGGCCCCGAGCACGATCGATTGGGAGCGACCGGTTTTCGGATCGGTGAAGCCCGCCGCGCCGTTGTCGGTGGCGAACCACACCCGGCCGGCCCGGTCGGGCATCACCGAGCTCACCGAATCGCAGCCGGCCGCACCGCAGTGCCCCGTAACCGCCTGGGAGATATCTGTTTTCGAGTCGATGAACAGGCGCCACGAACCCAGCGGTCCCCCGCGGTCGTGCCCGATCCGCAGCAGATCGCCGCTGCCGTCAACGGTGACCAGATGGTCCGTGTTGTCCAGATATGCGTACACACCACCGAGCAGGCTGCCTTTGGTCAGGTCGAGCGAGGCCAACGGGTGCCCGGTGGCCGGATCCAGGAGAAATACGGTGGGCGACTGGTTGATTATCTTCGTGCACAGGGCCTGCGGATAGCCGTCGGCGCCCTGCACGATCGTCGGGCAGGCGGCGGCCAATTCCGTGTAGTTCGCGGCGATGTCGCCCGACCCGACCCCGGAAAGCGGTGTGCTGTCGGAGGATTCGGCATCGGCATGCATGGTCGCGGTGCCGGCCGGGCCGAGGAAGGGATTCGCCGGGGGCGGCGGGCCGAAATCCGCCGTGGCATCGGATGTGCCGATCGTCAGCATTGCGACCGCGGCCAGCGCGATGCATACCGCGACCCCGCGAGTCAGCCTGTAGAGCATGAAATCTCCCTGATCACCGTGATACGAATATTCGCATCAGCCGATCCTATTAGTCGAATTGCGCCGTCACGATATGTCCTTCGGCACATCCGGACAACCGCTATCGGCAAACCGGCCGATTTCCGCCAGCGACCCGATCGGCGCCCAGCTCCCCCACCACCTCCGGCACCCACAGCGTCACCGAGGCCGCGACCAGCTAGCGGGAAAGGTGAAGCGACACAACCTCTACGGGTGACTAGGCTGTCCGGGTGAACGATTCCCGGCACATCGATCCAGGCGCACTCACCGCCACCGATCGTCCAACCCCCGCCCGCATGTATGACTACTTCCTGGGCGGAAAAGACAACTACGACATCGATCAGGCCGCCGCCGAGCAGGTCAAGGCCAAACTGCCGAACACCCGCGAAATCGTTTGGGAGAACCGGTATTTCCTGCAGCGCGCGGTCCGGTATCTGACCGAGGCGGGTATCGACCAGTTCATCGACCTGGGCGCCGGGCTCCCGACCAAGGGCAACGTGCACGAGATCGCCCAGGCGATCACGCCGGACGCGCGCGTCGTCTACGTCGACAACGATCCGATCGTGCTCAGCCACGGACGCGCCCTGCTGGCCACCAACCCGAACACCACGGTCATCACCGCCGACATCCGCGAGCCCGACAGCATCCTCGAACATCCCGACCTGCGCGCGCTGATCGACTTCACCCGTCCCTGCGCCATCCTGTTCGTCGCGATCATGCACTTCATTCCCGACGACGCCGATCCCTACCGTTCGATCACGGCATTCAAAGACGTGCTGGCCCCCGGCAGCTACCTGGCGCTGTCTCATCTGAGTTCCGATGTGGCGCCCCCGGACCAGGTGCAGAGCGTCGTCGACGTCTACAAGGCGGCGACCTCCCCGATAGTCTTCCGCTCCCGCCCGGACATCGAGCGCATGTTCGAAGGATTCCACCTGGACGCCCCCGGCCTGGTCCATCCCTGGCAATGGCAGCCCTGGCTGAAATCACCGCACGAGGACGAACACATGCGCACCGACTGGCTACTGGCCGGTGTCGGCCGCAACACACCCGCCCCCGACACCGAGGCCTGACCGCCCGACCGACAAGGCCACCCGCTTCAGCAGGTCGTGCGGTAGCTCCCGATCAGGGCGAGGGCGCCGTCGAGGGCTCCGCGCAGCGCCGCGGGGTCCCGGCGCGCCTGCGCGAGCACCAGGCCGCCCTGGAGGCTGGCCAGCGTGGAGGCGGCCAGCCACCCGACGTCCGTTCCCGGCCTCAGCTCTCCGGATTCGACCATGGCCGTGAGACCGGCGCGGATGGACGACTCCCACCGATCGAAGCCCGACGCCAGCACGGCACGAAGGTCGTCGTCGCGCTCGCCGAGCTGACCGAGCAGGTTGGCGATGGGACAGCCACCCTTACCGCCCCGTTCCTGCTGGAGTGCGACCAGGGCATCGGTCCAGCGCACCAATCCGGCCCAGGTGCCCAGGCCGGAGAACAGGTCGTGCTGGGCGTCGAGCACGGCATCGTTGGTGGCCTCGGCCACCGCGCGCAGCAAATCGCTCTTGCCGTCGAAGTAGTGATACAGCTGGCTGCGTGAGGCGGGGGCGCGGGCGCCGACTTCGTCCAAACTGGCCCCGAGGGCCCCGTTTTCGCCCACCACCTCGAGTGCGGCGGCCACGATCCGCTGGCGGGTGAGGCGTCCCTTCTCCGTGGTCGGCAATGCTCCCATCTGCACAGTATCCATGAACTGGACTTGACAGTCCAGTCTGGTCGTGGTTCGCTATTCACTGGACTACACAGTCCATTCGCTTCGATCAGGCCCCTGGAGGTCCGATGTCTCCCAGCATTCGTGAACAGTCCGACGAGCTGAAAAAGGCCGCGGTGCAGCAACTTCCCGCCGATGTGGTCGCCGTGTTCGACCGCAGCGTCGAAGCATTCCTGGATGAGGGAATCCCCTCCGACGCCATCCGAGCCGGACAGCGGTTGGAGCCCTTCACCCTCGACGACGCCACCGGCACGCCGGTCGGCCTGGACGAACTCGTCTCGGCCGGACCGGCCGTGATCGTCTTCTATCGGGGTGGCTGGTGTCCGTACTGCAACGTCGCGCTGCGCACCTACCAGCACGAACTGTTGCCACAGCTCGGTGCGTTCGGCGCCCGGCTGGTGGCCATCAGCCCCCAATCCCCCGACGAATCCCTCACGACCGCAGAGAAGGCCGGACTCGAATTCACCGTGCTGTCCGACCCCGGCAGCCGCCTGGCCGAACAGCTCGGAATCGCCTTCCAGCAGTCCGAAGAGGTCCTCGGCGCCCAGCGCGCGCTCGGCCTGGACCTCGCCCGGGTCAACACCGAGGGCTCGACCCGGCTGCCCCGACCGACCGTCGTCATCGTCGACCGGGACCGCACCGTGCGCTTCGTCGACATCCAACCCGACTACACCGCCCGCACGGAAGTCGCCGACATCATCACCGCACTCACCGACCTGCACTGATTCCCGGACTGCAGCGCCCTCCGTGTTACCGGGGCATCGGCGGCGGCGAATCGGCGATCACGTTGCGCTGCCACCGATTCCACCCTGGTGCGGCCGCCAATTCGGCCCTGACACAGCCGCCGATTCCCTGGCGCAGCCGCCGACTCGACCCTGTGCAGCCGCCGACGATCAGCAAATTCAGCCCGTCCGCTCAGCGCAGCAAGGTCAGCAGCTCCGCCGCCAGATCCAGCGCGCCGTCCACCGTATCGGTCAGATACAGCGTATCGATGAAGATGTCGTCGAAACCGGTCTGGTCGACCAGTCGCCGCACCGCATCGCCGATGTGCCGCACCGTATTTCCCGCCGGGACATTGACCCGGACGACGGTGGCGATATCGGCCGGATCGCGGCCCGCCTCCTCGGCACTTCGGTCGATGACCCGGCGGCCCTGCAGGAGCCGATCGCCCTGTTCGGTCGAGCCCGGGGCAATCAGCACCGGAAGCCAGCCGTCCGCGCGCCGACCGATCCGGTTCAGTCCCGCCGGTGAGTACGCACCGAGATGTATCGGCGGCCGCGGGCGCTGCACCGGTTTGAGCGCCGCATGATGTTCGGGAATCCGGGCCCACGTCCCCTGATATCCGGCGGGATCGGTGGTCCAGACCGCATCCAGCACATCCAGCGCCTCCTCGAGCCGGGCGCCGCGATCGGCGAAGGGCACGCCGGCCGCCTGGTATTCCTCTGGGGACCAGCCGATTCCGAGCCCCGGGACCAGACGCCCGCCGCTGATCACGTCCAGCGTGGTCAGCTGCCGGGCCAGCAGCATCGGCGAATACAGCGGCGCAACCAGCACATTGGTGCCCAGCCGCGCCCGCTCGGTGACCCCGGCCGCCAGGGCCAGCAGCGCGAAGGGATCCAGGACCGCATTGAATTGCGCCGGAATGGTCGGACCGCCGTAGCCGACGCTGGGATTCACCGCCGCCAGCAGGCGGTCGCCCACCCACAGGCTGTCGGCGCCGAGGCTTTCCGCCTCGCGGGCAAACCGCGCCACCTCCCCGCCGCCGTGCGCCTGGCCACCGAACTGCGGCAAGGCAAACCCGATCTTCATGCCGTTGTGCTCCATGCCCACATACTGCCCCGCTGCCGCACGTCGACACGAACCAGCGCGCAGACCACTCCCGCTGGGCGGGAATCGGCAGGGTCACTGGGGCTTCAGCCTCGGTAGTGGTGCATCACCTCACCGAGTCGCGGTAGGACCGAACGCTTCCAGCTCCGCTCCACGGCGTTGCGCACCATCTTTTGCCGACGGTTCTCGATATCGAAGCCCGTCTGCGTCAACAGTAGTCGGGTGCCGTGCCCCTGCGGCCGCATCGCCCAGTCGACAATCCACCGCGCGGGCTGCTCGGCCTGCGAATACGTCCAGCTGTAGGTCAACTGCTCACCCGGCCGGACCGCCAGGACCTCGCAGGCGATCGCACCGATCGCGGGCGCGGGGATGATGAACCGGAAACACGTTCCGACCGATGCGGCGAACCCGCTCGGCCGGAGCAACCACCGCTCGAGGAGATCGGGTTCGGTCAGCGCCCGCCACACGACGTCCGGGGGCTGCGGGAGGAAGCTGCCGAGCTCGACCGCGGCGGGATTCAACCGCGGATCGGCAATCATCGGCGCACCGCCCCCGGACCGGCCGGGGCCACGCGCCTCAATTCCCCTGACCTTCCTTGAATTTCGCCTCCAACTCCGCGGCGAGCTGCGGCTTCTCGGCCTGCATCTTCTGGACGTAGGCGACCGCATCGCCGACGGTTCTCAGGCTCGCCAGGTCCTCGTCGGGGACCGTCACGCGGTATTTGTCCTCCAGTTGCACGGCGATCTCCACCAGCGACAGCGAGTCGATGTCCAGATCATCGACGAAATGCTTCTCGGCCACCACCTCCGAGGCGTCGATGCCGGTCACCTCCTCGATGATCTCTCCAATGCCCGCAACGATTTCCTCCTGCGTGGTAGCCACGAATCACCCTTTCCTCGGTCACATATCCGCTGTATGCCGCTCGGCCTGCACGTCGTCGTGCGAGCCCGAGCGGCGGTACCAGTACGCTAGAAGCTCCACCGGGGTGGAGGTTCAATAGGTTGTGACAGACGACACACAGGCCGGCGCGCTGGTGAGCATCGGTGAGCTGGCGCGCAGCACCGGGCTTGCGGTGCGAACGATCCGGTTCTACTGCGACGAGGGCATGCTGGAATCCCGCCGCAGCGCGGGCGGGCATCGGATGTTCGACGCCGACAGCGCCACCGCACGCCTGCTGCTGGTCCGGCGGTTGCGCGCGCTCGGCCTCGGGCTGGGCTCGATCACCGATGTGCTGCACGGCGAGCTGTCGATCGCCGAGGCCGTCGCCGCCGAAAGTGCGCGACTCGATATCGAATTCAGGTCGCTGGCATGGCGGCGGGCGTCACTACGCGCCCTCGATACAGCTCCCCCGACACATCAGGCCGCGCGACTCGCGTTGCTGGCCACAGCACAGGACGGCGGTGCGGCACACGATTGCCTCATACAGTTCTGGCGGCGCATCCTCGGGCCGATACCCCGGTACGAGTTCGACATCCACATGTGCGGCAACGTCCCGGAGCCGCCCGCCGACCCGTCGGCCGAGGAGGTTGTCGCGTATGCCGGGCTGGTCTCCATCGCCACCGACCCCGAGATGACCCGCATTGTGCGACAGCAATACTGGCGGAATCAGCCGAAACTGATCCGCGACCGCATGAGTCTGTACTCCGACGTGGGCGCCGTACTGACGGATGTGGTGCCTCTTGTTTCGGACGGCGTGCGGCCACACGGCGGCAGCGAGCTCGATCGCTTCGTCAACGCCCATGCCCGCGCGCGAGGCGCGCGTGACTCCCCGCGTTTCCGCGAACAATTGCTGACCGGCGCAACCGATACCGACGACCGGATCCATCAATACTGGGCGCTGACAGTGCAATTGTTCGGAACTCAGGTCGTCACCGCGGGGCGGGCCCATAACTGGCTGTACGCCGCGCTGGCCCAACAACACTCATCTGCCAACGCGGCCGACCGGTGAGCCCTACGGTGGTGCCCGTGACCGACAGCGATTACCCCTGGGAGCCACCCCTGGCCGGCACCGAAGCCGAGCATCTACTCGGTGCGCTCAACCGCTTACGCACGACCTTCCGCTGGAAGGCCGACAACCTGGACGCCGCCGGGCTGCGCGCCCGCCTCGGCGCCTCCGCACTGACGCTCGGCGGTCTGCTCAAACATCTGGCCGCCGCGGAGGACTGCATGTTCACGACCAAGCTGAGCGGTGCGCCGATCGGTGCGCCATGGGACGCCATGGGCTGGGATCCCGGCCAGGACTGGACATTCACCTTCACCCTCGCCGACGACGACACCCCCGAGCGGCTCTACGCACTGTGGGACGGCGCCATCCAACGGTCCGGCGCCAGGCTCGACGCCGCGCTCGCCGAGGGCGGGCTCGATCAACTCGCCCACCTGTCCTGGCCCGGCGGCCACCACCTCAGCCTGCGCAGGCTGCTCTGCGACCTGATCGAGGAATACGGCCGGCACACCGGGCACGCCGACCTGCTCCGCGAGGCGATAGACGGGCTCGTCGGTGAGGATCCGCCGGGCGGATGGATCCCGAAAACAGGTTGCCCTGCGTCGTAATCTTGGTGCGATGACAGATATCAGCACGTTGCTCGCGGCCTACGACGAGCAGTTGCGGGGACGACCACCCTCCCTACCCGACGGGGTCCGCTGCGAGCACGACGGCCCGCTGCTGCGGATCGTTGGCCAGTTCCGCGGATTCGTCAGCGCCCCACCGGATATCGCACTCGATGGCGACGAGCTGGACCGGTTGATCGCCCGTCAGCGTGACTACTTCGCCGCCCGCGGCGAGGCGGTGGAATGGAAGACACGGGGCCACGACAAACCCGGCGATCTCACAGATCGGCTCCGCGCCGCCGGTTTCGTCCCCGAAGACCAGGAGACGGTGCTGATCGGCGCGGCCGACCGCCTCGCCGCTACCCCGGCACTGCCGCCCGGGGTCCACCTTCGCCAGGTCACCACCGACGCGGACATGCACCGGATTGCCGCCATGGAATCAACAGTGTGGCAACAGGATTGGAGCTGGCTTGCAGGCGACCTCAGCGCCCGCATCCGCACCGCGCCCGACCGGATCCGGGTGCTCGTCGCAGAGGCCGCCGGCGAGGTGGTGTCGGCAGCATGGATGGTGTTCCCCCCGGGCACCCGGTTCGCCTTACTCTGGGGCGGATCCACACTGCCGCAATGGCAGCACCAAGGCATCTATCGCGCCATGGTCACCGCCCGCGCCACGCTGGCCATGGCCCGCGACGCGCAATTCCTCCAGGTAGACGCCTCTGCCGACAGTGCCCCGATACTGCGCCGACTGGGATTTCAGGCCATAACCACCACCACCCCATACGTGTGGTCACCACCCACCCCCGAATGACGGCCGCAAAAGGCACGGTGCCCGCCAGGTGGTCGCCGGGATTCCAGGCGCGATGCGCGCCGGGATCGACCCGTTACCGCCGGGTCGTGGCGGCAACAAGTCGAACCCGCACCCGTCAGATATAGGGCTTGGTAATAATCTCGATCGCGTGGCCGGATGGGTCCTTGAAATAGACGCCCCGCCCGCCGTGCTCGGTGTTGGTCTTCCCGGGATATTTCATCTGCGGATCGGCCCAGTGTTCGATGTCGCGAGCTTGAATGCGCGCGTACGCGCGGTCGAACAGGTCGTCGTCGACGAGGAAGGCGTAGTGCTGCATCTGGATCTCGACCGGCGGTTCGGCGAACTGTAGCAGGACGGCGTCATCGAGTTGGACGTTGATGAACGGACCCCAGGACGGCGCCTCGGGAAGTTCGAACAGGTCCCGGAAGAACGCGGCCGATTCCTGCCGGTTCACCGAAGCGATGATCGTGTGATTGAACGTAACGGAAATGACATTCTCCTTGCGATGTCGAGTGCGCGGCAACACAGCCAGCGGGCTGCGGAATGTGCCGACAAGTCGGCGATGGATGACAAGAATCCCCCGGACCGGATACGGGCGGGGCGCGGATTCGAGTTCGCCGCGAACTCAGGTCGCTATCGGGTCGCCAATCCGTGCATGGCTGCGAGCCGTCCCGATATTCACGAGAGAAGTCTAGTACCGCAACAGCGCCGCTGTCACTCCGCCCAGGTGCGTCACAGCGGCTCGGATGACTCCAGCAGGTCGAATGCGCCGCGGATCACCGAGAGCGCGAGATCAACGAAGCGGACCAGATCGCCGGCTGTGGGCGCCGGATCGGAGAGACTGAGACTGGTCACCAGGGTGCGGCCGGTGGCGGTGCGGGCGAGGTAGCTCAGGCACAAAACGCCGGGTTCGCTTCCGGGCTTGGACCATACGGTCGGGAATCGCGTCTCGTCCAGGGTCAGGCCCTCGTCGTTGCGGGTGAGTGCGTGGTCGATCTGCGGTTGGTCGAGCTGCAGTAGGCCGGCGTAGGCGCGGCAGATGTCGGTGGCGGAGGCGAACCATTCGATGTCGTCGATGTGGCGCGGCTCCGGCCATGCCTTCCGCTGCGGCAGCGGCAACCGCTCCATTTCTTCGAGCGTCGCCCTGCGTCCCTCCTGCGGCAAGGCCAGATAACGGCCCGCAGCAATCGGATCCGCGCCGCATTTGAACTGGAACATCGCCCTGGTCGTCAGGAACGGGATATTCGCGTCCGGGTGGCGGTTGCCGAGCAGGGCCAACTCCCGCTCCACCGCGTCCCGGCCGAGCCGGTGGATCAAATGGTCGGTGGCCGTGTTGTCGCTGATTCCCATCATCGGGTCCGCGAATTCGGCCAGGCTCAACGCCTCACCCTCCGAGCGGTCCTGCAGCACACCGGAAGGCAGGCTCTTCCAGTCGTCCCGGATGGCGAGCCGCTCGTCCCAGTCCGCGAGCCCCTGCGCGACCGCCCTGCCCAGGGCGGCCAGCACGTACAACTTGAACGCCGAACCGATCGGACGCGCCGTCTCGGCATCGACGCCGTGCACCAGACGACAGGTGCCGTCGGGGGCGATCTCGCTGGCGCCGAACGAGACTCGCGCCGCGAGCCCGGCCAACCTCGTGTCGACCTCCTCCCACGATTCCGGCGAGGGCTGATGCAGGGTCACCAGGAGTCCCCCGATACGGCCCGACTCATCGGAGCCGAGACGCACCATCCGTTGCGCGTCCACGCCGCTGAGTATCGCCTGCAGCCCCCCGGTCCGGGCCCGCTGCACACCACTCAGGGTGAGGTGCCCGACCGCCGCCAGGGCCGCATTGAAGCCCTCCGGCCCGCCGACCGCCGCCAGCAGCGCGGGCGCGAGATGTTCCCGAATCTCGCTGTCCGGCAACGGCACCCGTCGAGTGGCCTGCACCATCCAATCCAGCTGCACACGATCCTGCGACACCTCGATCGATACCTCGGCGATCATGACACGCCCTCAATTCTCACATTAGGAGAACGGTAACAGAGTATGAGAACGTTGCCTAGTGGAAACCCTGGAGCTGCTGGCACACCCGGTGCGGTTGCGCATCGTCCACGCCCTGAGCGGCGGCGGAACCCTCACCACGGCCCAGCTGTGCGCCCGCATCCCCGATGCGTCGAAGCCGATGATCTACCGGCACGTGGAACTCCTTGCCGCCCATGACATCCTGGAGGTGGCTAGCGAGACCCGGGTCCGTGGCGCGGTGGAACGGCACTACCGGCTGCGCGCCGACCGCACCGCCATCGACTTCAGCACCCTCGGCCTCGACGACTACCGCCGCACCTTCGCACTCCAAATGGCAGTGCTGGTCACGGAATTCAACGCCTACCTCGACCGGGGAGACGCCGACCCACCCGCCGACCTGGTCAACTACACCCAGCGCGCACTCTGGCTCACCCCCGAGGAGCTCGCCACCACCCTGACCGAACTGGCACGAATACTTCACCCCCTGGCGGGCAACGAGCCCACGCCGGACCGCGCCCAATACATGCTCAGCCCCATCATATTTCCGCTCGGCCCGCGCCCAGCGGAGCCCGAGCCGAACTAGACCGAATCCATGCCTCGCCGCGCGCGCCGGCCCCGCCGACCGGCGCGCGCACCAGGGCCCGGTTATGACGTGGTCTTGCGCGGAAGTTTGCGGTCGAGGACGGAGACCGCGACCAGCACGAGGCTGACGCCGACCATGATCCAGGCGATCAGGTGCAGGCCGCCGTCGCTGACGGTGGAATGGAAGACGATCCCGGTGATCGCCGTCGATGCGATCGAACCGACGTAACCGAAGGTGCGCAGCAGCCCGGAGGCGATGCCGAGCCCGGCGGAGGGCGCTTGGGCGTAGAGGGCAGTCTGGCTGGCCGCGCCGGAGAATCCCATGGCCACACCGAACAGGAGCGTGACGATCACAATCCATCCGATCCAGGCCGATGCGCTCAGCACCAGGACCAGAGCCGAACCGATCAGGCATACGACCGCCGCGACGACGATCGGCATCCGGACCAGGTTGCGCCGGGCGATCGGCGCGATGATCACACCGGAGACCAGGGTCATCGGCAGCAACAGCAGACCGGCGTTCGTTTCGCTGATCCCTCGCACGGACTCGAGCCACTGGGTGACGCCGTACATCACCACGTACAGGCACAGCAGCAGCAGGCCGTAGCGCAGGTAGGTCCTGGTGAGCGCCTTATTGGAAGCAAGCATCCGCAGGTCGAGGAACGGCTCGGCGGCACGCAGCTCCCAGACCGCGAGCACGATCCACAGCGCGAGCGAAATGCCCAGCAGATACCAGTGCGGGGTCGGCAGCTCGAACAGGAACAGCAGCAGTGCGATCATTGCGAGCGCGAACCCGGCGATGCCGCTGACATCCAGGCGCGAGGCCACCGCGCGCCACCGCAGCGGGCGCTGCAGTGCCCCGTCGCGCGGGACCCACATCAGCGTCGCGATCAGCGCGATCAGCCCGACCGGAACATTGACGAAAAATACTGAGCGCCAGCCGAACAGCCCGACCAGGGCGCCGCCGAGCGGCAGGCCGAGGGACGCGGTGGCGATTCCGGCGATCTGCAGGCCGCCCAGCACTCCGCCCGGGGGTTTGCCGAGCCCGGCGTCCTGCGCTCGGCGGCGGATGAGCAGCATCGCGGTCGGGTAGGCGCACGAGGTGCCCATGCCGATCAGCACCCGGCTGATCAGCAAGGAGAGCAGGTCGTGCCCGAATCCTCCGACCAGTCCGCCGGCCAGGACCAGGATGATCCCGGTCAGAAAGACGCGGCGCGGCCCGAAGACCTCGGCGGCCTTGCCTGCGGTCGGCTGCGCGATCGCGCTGGCCAGGTAGAGCGAGGTGACCAGCGCCGCGGTCTGCCCGATCGGCACGCCGATTCCGTGCGCGATCGGCAGCAGGGCCGTGGCGATCAGCGAGCTGTTGATGGGGTTCAGGGCCGAGCCGATGAACAGGGGTGTGGTGAAACGCCACGAGAATGTGTTTCCCCGTGCGGGTTTCGCGTCGCCGGGGGCGACGGGCGTAGGTGCCTCAGGCGAGGCGGACATGGCGACTCCAAACAGTAGAGCGGTGTTACAGAAGATCGGCGAGGCGCTCGATCAGCGGCGCCGCGGCGGAAAGGAGATCGATCTCTGCAGCAGTGAAGGATTTATCGAGGACGGCGGTGACCTTGTCGGTCATGGCGTCGCGGCCCGAGTGCACGGCCGCCCGGCCGTCCGGGGTCAGCACCAGGATCGAGCGGCGCGCGTCCGCGGCATCCACGCTGCGCGACACCAGGCCGAGGGCCTCCAGGCTCGCGATCGTCGCGCCCATCGCCTGCGGGGTGATCTGCTCACGCCGGGCCAGCGCGGCGGTGGTCATGGACCCGAGCCGGTCGAGCCGTGACAGGGCGGTCACCTGCGGAACGCTCAACGCATCGTGGGTCGAGCCGTCCCGAATACGGCGATGGAACGCACTCAGGGCAATCCGCAGCCCGTTGGCCGTCTCCCGAACGCCCGGCAGCTCGTTCACTCGATCGTCGTTATCGCCCACAATTAGAAGGCTAGCATTCCCAAGTCAGATTTACAAACCCAGCCTTCCTAATTGGGGTGTCTAGCGCTGTGAGTGGTCGGCGGTGCCGGCCGGGGCGTTCCGGCGGGCTACGTCCGGTGCCGGGTCGGCGATCAGAGAGGCCAGCAGAGCCAGCCGTTCGGCGGTGGGGCCGCCGGGCTCGGCATGATAAATGACCAGGATCTGACAGTCGGTGTCCGGAATCGGCAGTTTCTCGTGGCGCAACTCCAGCGGACCGACCTGGGGGTGCGTGATCAGGCTGACGCCGCTGCGTTTGGGGTGCACGTCGTGCCGGGCCCACAACTGGCGGAAGCGGTCGCTGCGCACGGACAGCTCGCCGACCAGTTCGACCAGTTCCGGATCGTCGACGTCGGGGCCGACCAGTGCGCGCAGGCCCGCGACCGCACCTTCGGTGTGGACCTCCCAACGTCCATGCGCGGCACCGGAAGCCGGGTCGAGGAACAGCGACCGAACCATGTTGGTGCCCGGCACGAAAAGCGGCGAAAGGGCCTGGGCGAGAGGGTTTGCGGCGAGCACATTCAATAGACGGCCCTGCACGTAGGCGGGCGTGTGGGGCCAACTCGCGATGAGTTGCCCGATGCCGTCGGGGACGCGTTGGCGCGGGCGCGGGCGCCGACGGCGGGCACGGTCCGGCGCGGCGAGGCTGTGCAGGTGGGCCGTTGCGTCGGCGTCGAGGCGCAGGACGGCGGCCAGGGCGTCGAGGACCTGGGCAGACGGGTGCCGGTCGCGGCCCTGCTCCAGGCGCAGATAATATTCGGCGCTGATCCCGGCCAGCAGCGCCAATTCTTCCCGTCGCAGGCCCGGGACACGCCGCCGCCCGGTGGAGACCAGGCCGATGTCCTCGGGACGGACCAGTTCGCGACGGGCCCGCAGGTAGTTGCCCAGCGGGGTCCCCGCCCGATTGTCGCTCACCATGTCATCACCGTACGACGACCCGGCACGATGAGCCTGTTCCTGCCACTACCAGTATCGACAAGGATCTGGATAGACCGCGCCTGTCGCGGCATCGTGGCAGCCATGACACTCATCACGACACCTTTCGGACCCCGGTCCACCGCCGCCGAGGTCGCCAGCGAGGCTCAACTGTCCGGCAAGCGGGCGATCGTCACCGGGGCGTCTTCCGGACTCGGCACCGAGACCGCCCGGGTGCTGGCCGCGCGAGGGGCCGAGGTCGTGCTCGCGGTCCGCGACGAGGCCGCGGGTGCGACTGCTGCCGCCGCCATCACCGAATCCACCGGCAACAGGGCGGTTCGTGTGGCACGCCTGGAGCTGGCCGACCCGTCGTCGGTGGCGAAATTCGCCGCGGACTGGGACGGGCCGCTGCACCTGCTGGTCAACAACGCCGGTGTGATGTCGTTGCCGGAGCTGCTGCACACCCCGCAGGGCTGGGAGACGCAATTCGCGGTGAATCACCTGGGGCACTTCGCGCTTGCGGTCGCCCTGCACGGCGCGCTCGCGAATGCCGGTGGCTCCCGGGTTGTCTCGGTCAGTTCCTCCGGTCATCTGTTCTCGCCGATCGTCTTCGACGACATTCACTTCCGCTTCAGGCCCTACGACCCCTTCGTTGCCTACGGCCAGTCGAAGACCGCCAACATCCTGTTCGCCGTCGCCGCGGCCGCACGATGGGCCGCGGACGGCATCGCGGTCAATGCCGTCGCCCCCGGTTCGGTTCCCACCAACCTGACCCGGCACATGGGCAGGCCGGCGGGGATAGCCCTCGCCGACGGGCTCCGCAAGACCGTGGAGCAGGGCGCGGCCACGTCCATCCTGCTGGCGGCGTCGGCGCTGATGGACAACGTCAGCGGCCGCTACTTCGCGGACTGCGCCGAGGCCGTACCGGTCGATCAACGCCCGTCCATGACTCCGGTCACCGCCGATTTCATGAACGGCGTCGCTCCGTACGCCCTCGACCCCGCAAACGCCGAACGGCTATGGGAGATGTCCCTGCGCATGATCGCCTAGCAGCGGATCCGCTAACGGGCGCTGTCGGCGGAGCCGTCCGAAGACCGCGCATGGCTGGAGCGAATGCGGAGGTACGCCTATCCGGCGGAGAGTGGGCTGATCAGGGGGCCGTAGCCCCAGTTGAGCATGCGCTCCGCGTCGGCTGTTGCGGCGGCGCCGCTGTCCTGGGAGCTGTGCAGCACGACGCCGATCAGCAGCTCGCCCGCCCTGACCGCCTCGAAGAGCAGGCAGGTTCCCGCGGCGTCGGTGGAGCCGGTCTTGATGCCGACGGCGCCGGGATAGTCGTGCAGCAGCGAATTCGTCGTCTGCCACACGTGGTCGCGGTTCGCCGGACCCGCGGGCTGGTGGTAGGTCTGCTGTCGGACGATATCCCGGAACAGCGGCAGGCTCATCGCGCGCATGCCCAGCGTCACCAGGTCCGCGGGGGTCGAGAGGGTCGAGTAGCCGGTGGGGACCGGCAGTCCGCTCGGATCGCTGAAATGTGTTCCCGCCAGGCCGAGTTGGCGCGCGGTGTCGTTCATCTTGCCGATGAAACCGGCCTGGCCGGGGCCGTACGCCTCGGCGAGGGCGTAGGCGGCGTCGCAGCCCGACGGCAGCAGCATCGCATACAGCAACTGCCGGGCGGTGAGTACCTCACCGGGGACCAAACCCGCCGTGCTTCCGTCATATTTGCGGTCGTAGTCGATGATTCCCTGCGGCACCGTAATGGCCCGATCTAGATCCCCCGCATTGATCACGACCAGCGCCGTCATCACCTTCGTAATACTGCCGATCGGGGCGGGAGTATTCGCCTGCCGGGACCACCGCACCATGCCGGTGGTCGCGTCCGCCAACGCCGCCTCCGGCGCCTGCACGCCCTGCGGTTGGGGAGACAACCACGGAAACAGGTCGGTATGCGAAACGCGCACCGGGGCCGCGACCGCGGCGGCCTGCCCGGCCACCGCGACGAGCACTCCGACGATAACTACCTGTATCAATCGAGCAAATGGCCGCATCGCCACATTGTGCCGCCCGATCCCGCAGATCAGCGTTATTTCACGGATCCGGAATGGCGGGGGTCAGCATCGGGACGAGGAATTGGCGGGCGACCGCGGCCAGCTGCTCGTCGTCGTCGACGTCGAGGACGTGACTCGGGATCGCGAGGAACGACGCGCAGACCCGGACCATCATTTCGGCCACCAGGTCGGAATTCACCCGGTCGGAGACGTTGCCCGCCTGCTGTTCGCGGCGGAGCTGGCCGGCCACGAACTTCCGGACCGCGGCCAGCGTGCGGCCGTTATCGCCCACCATCGAACTCACCAGCAGGCCCGGCTCGTCGTGGATCAAGCCGCCGATCAGGGGGTTATCGCGGATGGCCCGCAACGAGCTGACGAAACCCACCACCACCCGGTCGGTGACGGTCTCGGCGCGATCGATGTCGCGGAAGAACTGATGGAAATAGCGGACGAATTCGCGCAGCACCACCTGCTCGATCAGCACGTCCTTGGTGGCGAACCGCCGATAGAGCGTGATCCGCGAAAGGTCGGCGCGCCGGGCCACATCCTCCATGGTGGAGCGCTGGATACCCATCCGGCAGAACTGCTCGTATGCCGAATCGAGCAGCCGCGTACGGATCCCATCGGTGTCGTCGACCTTTTCGATGGCGTGGAGGTACGCGCGCTCGAGCAACGACTCCGGCCCGCCCGAGGTCGTCATGCGACCGGAGAGTACGGGGCAGACCCGTTGACCGTGTACGACTCCGAGGCCGATCCGGTGCTGGCAGACGTAATGGAACACGCCAATGTTCCCGCGATCAACGCACTGCTGCGGACCTGGACCCGCAACGGTCAGCCGTTACCGACCGGCCTGCCGAAGGGTCTACACGATTTCATCGAATACGCCCGGCAACTCCCGTCGTGGACGGATCGGGGCAGGCTGGCCAGCGCATTCGAATTCAACAAGAAGCGGGGGACATATCTCGGCGTGCTCTACGCATTCGACAGCGGCATGATGAGCACGGTCATTCCGCACGAGGCACGCGCGGTGTATTACTCGCGGGGCGGATCGCATTTGAAGGAGCGCATCGCCAAGACCGCGAAATTGGGGTACGACATCGGCACGGTCAACGCCTACGCCCCCGACGGGGAGATGATCGTGACCTGCGTCAAGACCAGAATCATTCATGCGGCCGTGCGGCACCTGCTGCCGCAGTCGCCGTACTGGCCCAAGGGAGTCACCCCCATCAGCCAGGACGATCCGATGGTCACCTGGCACAGCCTGCCGACAAGCATCATGCGCACGCTCACCGCATGGAACATACCCATCCCAATGGCCGAATCCGACGGCTACCTGCACAGCTGGCAGCTCGCCGGGCACCTGCTCGGCATCCGCGACGAATACATTCCCGCGTCGTGGGATCAGGCCGAGGCCCAGGCCCGGCAGGTCCTCGACCCGATCCTGGCGCCGACGGCCGAGGGCAACAACCTGGCCGACCTGCTCCTGAACCTCGGCGCCGACCTCGACCTCACCCTGCTCAGCAGGCCGATCCTGGGCGCGTTCACCCGGTTCGTCCTGGGCGACAAGACCGCCGACTGGCTCGCCATCCCCCGCGAGCCGGTGTGGAGTCCGCTGCTCGAATTCAGCTGGGGTCCGTTCCTCGCCGTGCGGGAGGGAATCCTGTCCGCTATCCCGCCCGCCGAGGACGCGTACTGGATGTTCGACGAATTCCTGCGCCAATTCGCCCTGTGGTACGTGGCCGAATTGCGCATGCCTCTCAGCATCGAAATCCCGCAAACGAATCGATAGTGCCGGCTGTGCCATGGGCCCGCGGCTCGTAATCACGCCGCAGCCTTCCGGCCGAGCACGGATACGCTGCCGGCGACCCGGGCCGCGCTGTACCCCGAATCGCCTGCCGGACGCTGCTCAGCCCGTAGCGGGTGCACACCACCTCCTGGGCCGCGCGCAGCGGGAACCGGCGGCCGGAATGGACACGAAATCGAGACCCGACACCGCATCTGTGAGCTCGGACGGCGCATAAGCTGTCGGTAAAAGCACCCGATCGCTAGGCAGGACAATGGATTTCGAAACGCCGGTGATAGCGTGATCACCGTTCTCACCTGCCGCGGAACGGCCGAGCCGCTCGGCACCCCCAATATGCTCTGGAATCTGACGCTCCAGTTGGATTCGTCGATATATGTTGTCGGGCAGGACATCCCGTATCCGGCATCCATCGGCCCGGACAATGCCGACCAGGATCCGCTGGGACCGTCGGAGGAGCAGTCGATCGCCGCGGGCATACCGTTGATCGCCGCGGCGATACGGGCGACGCCGAATCTGGTCGGCCTGGCGGGCTACAGCCTCGGTGCGGAGCTGGTGAGCCGGTTCCTCGAGCTGCAGGCGCAGGGGCAGTACGCCGATTGCGAGCTCGCGTGGGCGGCGGTCGTCGCGAATCCGAATCGGGCGCGGGGTGAATCGATCGACTCGGACTCGGCCGGGTACGGCATCAACGGGGCGCATGCCGCATGGCCCGCCACGCCCACGTACACCGCCGCCAATCCGATGGACGGCATCACCTCCTGTCCGGCCGAATCTCCCCTGCGCCAGGTGGCGGCCGGTGTCTCGCCGCTGACCTTCGCGACGCTGGACTGGACGCCCGAGCTCGCGGAGCAACTGCTCGACGGCCAGTGGCCCACCGCCGATTACAGCCTCAAGCAGCTGGTGGAGGCCGGCAGGCTCGTCTACGGGTATCTGTACGGCGGCCAGCACACCGACGCCTACGTCAACGGCGGGTACTTCGATCGCCTCGCTGCCATCCTCAACCAGCAAACCTGAGGCTCCACAGGTACTTTCGATGTATGGATACAACCGAAGAGGGTCTGGCGAGTTGGTACACCTGCGACCCGGCGGGGCCGCGGACGGCCTCGGGTGAGGTGTGCGAGCCCACCGGAATGACCGCCGCGCACCCGAGTCTCCCGTTCGGCACCATCGTCCGGGTCACCAACCACAACAACGGGCTGACCGTCGAGGTGCGCATCAACGACCGCGGCCCGTTCGTGCAGGGCCGGATCATCGACCTCATCCAGGCCGCCGCCCGGCAGATCGACATGATCGACGCGGGTGTGGTGCCGGTGCAGGTCGACGTCCTCGACGCCACGCCGACACCAAGCCCTTCCCCCGCGAATCCGCCACAAACGTAGTACTACCGATCACAGCGGATAGTGGGCGTGTTCGGTGGCGACGGTGATCCAGCGGGTGTTCGAGAACGATTCCAGCGCCCACCGGCCGCCGAACCGCCCGTATCCCGAGGCCCCGGCCCCGCCGAACGGCGCCTGCGGCTCGTCGCCGACGGTCTGGTCGTTGATGTGCACGATTCCGGTCCGCAGGCGCTTGGCGAGCTGCAGCCCGTGTACGGCGTTCTCGGTGATGATGCCCGCGGTCAGGCCGTTGTCGGTATCGCTCGCCTTGGCCACCGCCTCGTCGTCGGACCCGAACGCGTCGATCACGCAGATCGGGCCGAACGCCTCGGCATAGTGCAGCTGCGCCTCGGCGGGCACGCCGGTGAGCACGGTCGGCGGATGCAACGGCCCGTCCGGCTCGCCGCCACCGGCGACCAGCACGGCTCCGCGCCCGACCGCGTCGGTGACCAGTCCCGCAACACGCTGTGCCGCAGCCACATTCACCAGCGGCCCGATCTGCGCGGCCGGATCGGACGGGAGTCCGGCGGGCAACGAGGCGACCTTCGCGGCGAACTTCTCGGTGAATTCCGCCCGCCGCGACTCGTGCACCAGGATCCGGTCCCCGGACATGCAGATCTGCCCGGCGTTGGCGAAGACCGAGAACGCCGCCGCGGAGACCGCGTAGTCGAGGTCGGCGTCCTCGAGCACGATCACCGCATTCTTCCCGCCTAATTCCAGCACCGCGGGTATCAGATGCTGCGCGGCCAGCGTGCCGATGATCCGGCCGATCTTCGTCGATCCGGTGAAATTCACCCCGCGCACCCGCTCGTCGCCGATCAGCGTCTCCGCGATCACCGCGGCATCGGCCGGATCGTTGGTGATCACGTTGAGCACGCCGTCCGGCAGCCCGGCCTCGGCCAGCAGGTCCGCGACGAACAGGCCCGAGGAGATCGGGGCCTCCTCGCTCGCCTTGAGCACCACCGTATTTCCCGCGGCGAGCGGCCCGGCCACCGCGCGCACGCCCAGGATCACCGGCGCATTCCAGGGCGCGAACGCGGCCACCACGCCCAGTGGCTCCCGCACCGCCATGCTCAGCCCGGGCTGATCGGCCGCGAGCACCTCGCCGCGCGGGGCGGTGATCGCGGCCGCGGCCTCACGCAGGATATTCACTGTCAGCCCGTAGTTGAACATCGCGTTCACGACCAGCGAGCCCGTCTCGGCCGCCATCATCGCGATGATCTCGTCCGCGCGGCCCTCGAGCAGATCCGCGGCGGTCAGGAAGATCTTGCGGCGGGCGAACGGCGAGAGCGCCGACCAGGATTCGAGCTGCGCGTGCGCCGCGACCACGGCGGCGGTGACATCCTCCGGGGCCGCCGCGGCCACGGTCGCGTACAACCGGCCGGACGGATCGTTGTCGGCGGTCGTGCGGCCGCCCGCGGCGGGGGTGCTCTTGCCGCCGATCAGCAATTCCCGGGTAATGGACATGCATTTTCCTCTCGATCTTCGGGCCGGGCCGCCCGCGCCCCGGCGCGAACCGTACTGCGGCCTGCCCCCGAGAATCCGCGCAACGGGGTTCGCAATACAACGATTCTTCCATTGAGCGGATCCGGGCAAGCCCGATTCGAATGCGTACTTTCGCTGACCTCACGCCGTCATCGTGGGCGCCTCGCCGCCGGCCGGTGCAGACCTACAGGGGCGGTCCCGCTGGGCGGCCGATGCCCTGCGGTGGCACAGTGGCCGTGCACACCTGGCACTGCGGAGAACGGACGGCGATGGACCACAGCACCGAACAATGGGCAGGGCTCGGCGAGCTCGGCGCCGAGCTGGCGGAGTTCTACCGCGACCTGCATCAGCATCCCGAACTGTCGTTGCAGGAACACCGCACCGCGGAGCGGGTGGCCGCGGGCCTGCGGTCGGCCGGTCTGGAGGTGACCGAGGGAGTCGGTGGTACGGGCGTGGTCGGCGTGCTGCGCAACGGCGACGGCCCGGTGGTGTTGCTGCGCGCCGATTTCGACGCCCTCCCGGTCCAGGAGAAGACCGGACTGCCCTATGCCAGCACCGCGCGCGCGACCGACGGTGAGGGACACGAGGTTCCGGTCATGCACGCCTGCGGCCACGATATGCACGCGACCTGCCTGCTCGGCGCCGCCACCCTGCTTGCGCGGTCCACCGGCGAATGGTCCGGCACGGTGCTGGCGGTCTTCCAGCCGGCCGAGGAGCTTGCCCGCGGCGCACAGGACATGGTCGACGACGGACTGTTCGAACGGTTCCCGAAGCCCGCCATCGTGCTCGGCCAGCACGTCGGGCCGCTCCCGGCCGGAATGATCGGCCACCGCAGCGGGACGATCATGTCCGCCATGGACAGCGTGAACGTCGTACTGCACGGCCGGGGCGGGCACGGCTCACGCCCGGAGGCGACCGTCGACCCGGTGCTGATGGCGGCCAATGTCGTGACCCGGTTGCAGAGCATCGTCTCGCGCGAGGTCCCGCCCGCCGAGACCGCCGTGGTCACAGTCGGTCGCCTGCACTCCGGAACGAAGAGCAATATCATCCCCGACACCGCAGAGCTCGATATCAGCGTGCGTACCTTCTCGCCCCAGACCCGCACCCTGGTCCGGGCGGCGATCGAACGCATCGTGCACGCCGAGGCGGCCGCGGCGGCGGCCCCGAAGTCACCCGAGGTGGACTGGGTTCTCAGCGCTCCCCTGCTGGTCAGCGATCCGGATGCCACCGCGCGGACGGTTGCTGCCTTCAGCGCCGCGTTCGGCGCAGAGCGATTGCTGCCACTACCCCCGATCGCCGCCAGCGAGGACGCCGGTGCGCTGGGTGCGGCCGCGGGTGCGCCGACCGTCTACTGGTTCTGGGGTGGCCTCGAGGCCGAGAGCACCCTCGCGGCATTGCGCGACGGGGGCCTCGATACCCTGCCCACCAACCACTCCCCGGAATTCGCCCCGGTCATCGAGCCGACGCTGAGCACCGGGATCCAGGCCCTGGTCGTCGCGGCGCGCACCTGGCTGGAACCGGCACCCGATAATCGATAATGCGTCTGAGCAACCCTCTTCGACACTGGCCAGCCGCTACAGGACCCTGCAGCGGCTGGCCAGTGCCGAAACGGGTTGCTCAGTCGGCCGGGTTCCTTCCCTGATCGAGAATCGCCTCGAAGATGGCCAGCTGGGTTCGGCGGGGGGTGGACTGGCGGTCCAGGACCGCGGTGATCTGCAGGCCCATCATGGTTGTCATGATCAGGTCGGCGTGAGTGTCGACGTCGAGCGGGTCCATATCGCCGTCATCGATCGCGTACTGCAGGTGGGTGGCGACCTGGCGGCGCCACTCGCCCACCGCTCGGTTGTTGATCTGCTCGAGGTTGCGGTCGGTGAGGGCGCGTTGCCACAGGGATATCGCGATGCGCGCCTCGAGCCGGGTTTCCTCGGTGAGCGGCATGATCTCGTAACACATCTTGCGCAGCGCGCCCAGGCCGCGCTTGCCCCTCACCGCCTGGTCGATCCGCTGGTTGGTGGCCTCCAGGACGAGTTCGAAGGCCGTGCGCAGGATTTCGTCCTTGCCGGAGAAGTAGTGGCTCAGCGCACCGTTGCAATAGCCGGCCTCGGCGGCCAAGTCGCGCATGGTGATTCCGTCGATCCCGCGGGCCGCGATGAGGCGCCATGCCGCCGCAACGATGGCCTGGCGGCGTTCGGCGTGATCGACGAGCTTGGGCATCGAAACCTCCTGTCCGAGAGTGTGATCGCTAGCGGTAGTGCTCCGTGTCCAGCGCCTGCTTGCGGAAATCGCGGGGCGTCCGGCCGTATGCCGTCTTGAACAACCGGGCGAAATGGCCGGTGTCGGCCAGGCCCCAGCGCATGGCGACGCGCCCGACCGATCGTTCGCGCATCGACGGATCCGCGAGATCGCGGGCGCAGCGGGCCAGGCGCTGGGCCCTGATGCAGCCGGCGACGGTCGTCTCCTGCCCGGCGAACAGCTTGAACAGATAGCGGCGCGAGATACCGAAGGCGGCCGCGATGGCGTCCGGTGTCAGGTCGGGTTCGGCCAGATGCCGGTCGATGTGGTCGCGGATGCGAAGCATCATCGCCTGTTCGGACCATTCGGGCCGGCCGTCGGCGACGCGCTCGGCGAGCAGCCCGGTGAACAGCGAGACCGCACCCTCCATCACGCGCGGCAGCGCGGGATCGCCGACGCTGCCGAGATGGCCGGTCAGCGACTGCAGGAACGAGGCGACGATGGCTGCGGTACCGTCGCCGCCCGCGATTCTGCGGGCGGCGACCGACCTCAGCACGTCCGGGCCGAACGGTATCAACGCCTGCGGCACGAGGGCGAGCATCGTCTGATAGCGGCAGTCGTAGGTGAACGAGTACGGCCGGGAGGTATCGCAGATAACCAGGTCCCTCGGCCCGATACGGCAGCGTTGGCCGTCCTGCTCGACCAGCCCGGTGCCGCTGATCTGCAATCCGAATTTGTAGTAGTCCTCCTCGACCCGCGCAGTGAGCCTGCGAGTCCGCCGCACCTGCATCGGATCCGCGCTCACCCAGCAGAAGTGGATGTCCCCCACGCTATTTCCGGCCACCCGGCCCTGGAAACGATCCGGCGTCGCCGCCCGGGCATCCACCGCGACCGACATCGTCCGGCCGATCTCGCCGACCCAATGGTCGAAACGATCGACGGGCGCGATGCCCGCAGTGGTGATGCCCGGGGTGGTGGTGTTGGGGTGCATGGCGGACTCCGGCCCTCAGAGCACGATCGTGACGGTCTTGGATTCGGTGTTGGCGAGGATGCCCTCGTACCCTAATTCACGGCCGATGCCACTGGCTTTCCGGCCGCCCCAGGGCGATTGCGGCGCCAGCGGCGCCCATCCGTTGACCCCGATCGCGCCGGCATGCAGGGCCGCGGACACGGTGTGCGCACGCGAGAGGTCCGTGGTCCATACCGTGGCGGCCAGCCCGTAGTCGCTGTCGTTGGCCTGCGCCACGGCCTCGGCCTCATCGTCGAACGCGACGACGGTGCCGACCGGACCGAATATCTCCTCCCGCGCGATGGTCTGGTCGTTGGTGCCGGCGAAGATGGTGGGCGGCACGAAGTATCCCGCGCGGTCCGGACGCGAGCCGCCCGCGACGAGGGTGGCACCCTCGGCACGGCCCTTCTCGATATAGCCGAGCACCCGGTCGCGCTGTTTCGCGTTCACCAGCGGACCCATGGTGGTGGCGGGATCGAACGGATCCCCGAGCACCTGAGCCGCCACCGCATCGCGCAGACCATCGAGAACACCGTCGAATACCTTGCGGTGCACGAAGATTCGTGTCCCGGCGGCACACACCTCGCCCTGATTGAAGAACAGGCCCTGCGCCAGGCCCGCCACCGCGGCCGCAAGATCGGCGTCCTCGAATACGAGCTGCGGCGATTTCCCGCCGAGCTCGAGCGTGGTGCGCTTGAAGTTGATCGCGGAATTGCGCAGGATGCGGCGGCCGACCTCGGTGGATCCGGTGAAACTCACCTTCTGGACGTGCGGATGCACGCTGAGCGCCTCGCCGGTGACGGCGCCGAGCCCGGGCAGCACCTGCACCGTTCCCGCCGGGAAACCGGCCTCGGAGATCAGGGTCGCCAGATGCAGGATCGACAGCGACGCATCCTCCGCGGGCTTGACGATCATCGTATTTCCGGTCGCCAGCGCCGGCGCCAGCTTCCATCCCAGCACCATCAGCGGTGCGTTCCACGGCACGATGGCCGCGATCACCCCGACCGGTTCGCGCCGCGTGTACGTATGCGTCGGTGCGCCGAAGTAGCCGTCGGTGAGCAGTACCTCGCCGTTGATCTTGTCCGCCCACCCCGCGTAATACCGCAGCGAGCTCACCAGATTCGGCACATACAGCGCCGCGGCCAGCCCGACCGGGACGCCCATATCCAGCGCCTCCAGCGCGGCCAGTTGCTGCGCGTCGCGTTCGACCAGTTCGGCGAGCCGGTTGAGCAGAATCCCCTTGCCCGACGGCGCTACCGCCGCCCACTCGCCGTGCAGCGCCCGCCCGGCCGCGGCCACCGCACGATCGACATCGGCCGCGTCGGCCGCGGCGATCTCCGCAAGCGGTTCCGCGGTGGCCGGATTGAACGTCGTGAACGTGCCGGCGCCACCGCCGGACCAGGCGCCGTCGAGGAACAGGTCGGTGGTGAGGGTGGGCAGGTCGACCATGAGATCTCCTTGGTGCAGGGTGAGCCATTCACGCTCCCGTGAGCCGATCGTCGGCTACCCGTCGCCGCGGCGCACCGTCCTTCGGCGGATCGTGCAGCCGTTGGCGGTTGTTCGTGCACTCAGTGGCGATATTAAACGACCGTAGATCCTTAAGCTGGCCGAATCGCACGGGACTACCAGAAGGCCGTCTCTGACACCTTCTCTTATATTCAACATCCGTCGACTCAAGATCTACAGAACCAACCTGATGAGGAGTGGCTGATGCCGACCCTGACACCCGACCGGGTGAATCACCCCTTGGCGCTGCCGACCGCCGCCGAGATCGACGCGGTGCGCACGATCGTCACAGGGGCCGACCTGGTGTCCGCCACCACCCGCTTCGCCTACGTCGGACTCGAGGAACCGGATAAGCAGACGCTGTACGGCGACGAAGCCGAGACCGGCGGCGATCGCCGATTCCGGGTGCTGCTGCACGATCTCGCCCGGCCGAACGCGGTCGATGCCGTGGTATCGCTGCGCGAGGGCGCCGTCGTGTCCCAGCGCACCCTCGATGCGGTCACCGACGGCCAGATGCCGGTCCTGGACGAGGAATTCGGCCTGGTCGAGGAGATCCTGTCGACCCATCCCGGCTGGCTCGATGCCCTGGCCGCGCGCGGGCTCGAGGTGAAGCAGGTGCGCGTCGCGCCGCTCTCGGCGGGCGTCTTCGACTACGACGGCGAGGCGGGGCGCCGCATTCTGCGGGGATTGGCCTTCGTGCAGGAGCACGAAAAGGACCATGCCTGGGCGCATCCCATCGACGGCCTGGTCGCCTTCGTCGATGTCATGCACCGCGAGGTCCTGCGCATCATCGATGCCGGAGTGGTCCCGGTGCCCGCAGGTTCGGGCAACTACGACGACCCGACGGTCACGGGGCCGATCCGAACCACCCAGCGTCCCATCGAGATCACCCAGCCCCAGGGACCGAGCTTCGCGGTCGAGGGCAATCTCGTCGAATGGGAGAACTGGTCGCTGCGAGTCGGTTTCGACGTTCGCGAGGGGCTCGTGCTGCACCAGATCGGATTCCGGGACGGGGAGCGGGTGCGCCCCATCGTGCATCGCGCGTCGATATCGGAAATGGTTGTGCCGTATGGTGATCCGTCGCCGATCCGGTCCTGGCAGAACTATTTCGACACCGGCGAATACCTCATCGGCCGGTACGCCAACGCGCTCGAGCTCGGCTGCGACTGCGTCGGGGACATCACCTATTTCGATGCGATCATCGCCGACGAGGCGGGCCGTCCGCGCACTCTCCACAACGCGATCTGCATGCACGAGGAGGATTTCGGCGTGCTGTGGAAGCACACCGACCTGTGGGCCGGTGCGCACGAGGTCCGGCGGCAGCGGCGGCTGGTGATCTCGTTCTTCACCACGGTCGGCAACTACGACTACGGCTTCTTCTGGTATCTGTACCTCGACGGCACCATCGAATTCGAGGCCAAGGCGACCGGAATCCCGTTCACCTCAGCATATCCCGGCGACGACTACCCGTATGCTGCCGAGCTCGCGCCGGGCCTGGGTGCGCCGTATCACCAGCACCTGTTCAGCGCCCGGCTGGACATGATGATCGACGGGCCGCGCAACCGGGTGGACGAGCTCGAATCCCGGCGCGTGCCAGTCGGTCCCGACAATCCGCACGGCAATGCCTTTACCCTGCAACGCACCCCGTTGACCCGGGAATCGCAGGCGCAGCGCCTCGCCGACAACCTGGTGGGCCGGACCTGGCATATTGTCAATCCCGGTGTGACCAACCGCCTGGGCAACCCGGTCGGCTATATGTTGCACCCCGAGGGCAAGCAGACGCTGCTCGCCGCGGACGAGTCCTCGGTTGCCGCGCGGGCGGCCTTCGCCACCAAACATCTGTGGGTCACCCGGTTCGATCCTCAGGAACGGTATGCCGCAGGCGATTTCGTCAATCAGCATCCCGGCGGGGCCGGTCTGCCCACCTACGTCGCGGCGGACCGCTCCATCGACGACGAGGACCTCGTCGTGTGGCACACCTTCGGCCTGACACACTTTCCGCGGCCCGAGGACTGGCCGATCATGCCGGTCGATTACACGGGATTCAGGCTCACCCCGGTCGGCTTCTTCGATCGCAACCCCACCCTGGACGTGCCCGGTACGACCTCGGCGCACTGCACGACGGCGGGCTCCGGTTCCTGTCATGGAGGTTCCGGTGAGTGAGACGACCCCCGCACCGAGCGGCGGCGCCGCGGTCGCCGACGTGCTTCTTATCGGGGTGGTGGTCGTCTTCGTCGCGGGCGTGGTGTTCGGACGGTTCCGCCGACGCGTCGCCCCGCAGGTCGCACCAGAACCTGCCTGATCGCCGATTCCTCCGCCTTGACACATACCCATATCGGAATATGATTGCGTCATGGCACGAGCAGCGACGACGTCGGACGTCTTCAACGCGATCGCCGAGCCGCAGCGCCGGGAGATCCTGGTACTGCTGCGGGCGGGTGAGCGGCCGGTGACCGAGGTGGCCCAGGAGCTGGGGATCACCCAGCCGGGGGCGTCCAAACACCTGCGGGTGCTCCGGGAGGTCGGGCTGGTGCGGGACCGCAGGGCAGGCAAGCAGCGCCTCTACGGCCTCGACGCCCGCGGGCTGCGACCGGTCCACGAATGGACCGGCGGGTTCGAGCGGTTCTTCAACGAGAGCTTCGACCGGCTGGACGCGTACGTGCAGGACCTCGAGCAATCAAGGCAGGAGGAGTAAACGATGGCAGAGACAGCACGGGACACCTCGGCGCAGTCAGCGACGGCCGACCGCGAGATCGTGATCGCCCGGCGCATCAGTGCCCCACGGGAGCTGGTGTTCGAGGTGTTCACCGAGGTCCGGCACCTGTCGCGGTGGTGGGGACCCGACGGGTTCACCACCACCACGCGGGCGTTCGAGTTCGGTGTCGGCGGGGCGTGGGACTTCGTCATGCACGGACCGGACGGGACCGACTACCAGGAGTGGATCACCTGGACCGAGATCGCGCGACCGGAGCGGATCGCACTGCGGCACGGCGAGTTCCGCGGCGACCCGAACGCCTTCGCCTCGGTCCTGACGTTCACACCCGACGGCGCGGCGACCCGGATCGAGATGCGCACGCTGTTCCCCACCAAGGAACTGCGCGACGAGGCCGCCGAGAAGTATCACGCTATCGAGGGCGGCGGACAGACCCTGGACAAGCTGGCTGCCTACGTCACCGAGATCGTTCGAAAGGAAGTGGAAGACTGATGGCCGGAAAGATTTTCTTCAGCGTGTCGATGTCACTGGACGGGTTCATCGCACCCGAGTCCTCCGAGGACTTGATGGGGCAGCAATGGATGGAACTGCAGCAGTGGGTATTCCCGCAGCGGTTCTTCCGAGAGAGCCTGAAGCTCGGTGAGGGCGGCGAGGAAGGGCTCGACAACGACATCGTGCGGGAGACGTTCGAGCGCACCGGCGCGAGCGTGATGGGTAAGCGCATGTTCGACGCCGGCGAGCACGCATGGCCGGAGGATGCGCCGTTCCACACGCCGGTCTTCGTCGTGACGCACGAGCAGCGTGACCCCTGGGAGCGGCCGGGCGGCACCACCTTCCATTTCGTCAACGACGGCATCGAGACCGCACTCGACCAAGCCCGCAAGGCCGCCGGCGACCTGGACGTCCGCATCGCGGGCGGCGGCGCGACGATCCTGGAGTACCTGAATGCGGGCCTGATCGACGAGTTCACGATCGCGCTCTCACCCGTACTGTTCGGCTCCGGGATCCGCCTGTTCGAGGGCGTGGACGCGTCCAAAGTCGCGCTGGAGCCGGTCCACGCGGATCCGACGCAGCGGGTGACCCACCTGACCTACGCGGTCCGGGAACGGTAACTGTCCCGACCTCAGCGGGCGGGCAGCACTCTGCCCGCGCATTCGCCGAAGGTGATGCTGGTGCCGTCGGGGCCGGGGGCGCCGGCGCGCAAGATGATCTCGTCACCGTCCCGCAGGAAGGTGATTTCGGAACCGTCGGCCAGTGCCAGCGGTTCTGTTCCGCCCCAGCTGATTTCCAGGAACGAGCCCCGTTGCCCGCGCTCGGGGCCCGAGACCGTGCCGCTGGCGAAGAAGTCGCCCGCGCGCAGGCCCGCACCGTTGACGGTCAGATGCGCCAGCATCTGCGCGGCGGTCCAGTAGGTTGTCGCGTAGGGGGCGGTCGAGACCACCTTGCCGTTCAGTACGACGTCGACGGCGATATCGAATGCCCATGCGGGAGTGGCACTGTCGTCGAGGTAGGCGGCCACGGGGGTATCGCGGGGCGGTGGAGACGTCCGGGCCCGGTCGAGGCAGGCCAGCGGTGTTACCCACGCCGCGATCGAGGTGGCGAACGATTTGCCTAGGAACGGGCCCAGCGGGACGTATTCGAAGGCCTGCACGTCGCGGGCGGACCAGTCGTTGGTGAGTACCAGGCCGAAGATGTGGTCGTCCGCGGCGGTCAGCGGGATTTCCCCCTGTGGCACCGGCGATCCGAGCACGAATCCGACCTCGACCTCGATATCGAGGCGGCGGCTCGGGCCGAAGGTGGGTGGCCCGCCGGGCTCGGGGCGCAGGCCCTTCGGGCGCGGGACGTCGGTGCCGCTGGGCACGATAGTTCCGGCGCGTCCATGGTAGCCGATGGGCAGATGCTTCCAGTTCGGCGTCAGCGCCGGTTGCCCGGGGCGGAAGATCTTTCCGACGTTGGAGGCGTGGAATTCGTTGCCGTAGAAGTCGACGTAGTCGGCGACGGTGAACGGCATATGCAGGGTGGCCTCGGCCAGCGGAACAGCCTCCGCGATAATGCTTTGCGCCGCAGCCGGGTCGTTCAGCGCACGCCGGAGCCCGGCGCGAACCCGATCCCAGGTGGCGCGATCCCGCGTCAGGAGAACATCGAGATTCGCATTGTCCACGGCCGCAACGTCTTCGCTCGCCGCGTCGGTGCGTTGCAGCAGCGCGGCGGCATTCAGCACATGACCACCAAGGCGGACACCGAGTTTCGGCCCGCTCGACGCGGTCGAGTACGAGCCGTACGGCAGATGAGTGACGCCGAAACCCGCGGCGCCGAGTTGTTCGGCGACGGAAACATAGCCCTGGTTCATGCTCATCCTCACTTCGGCCCTCGCCCGGCCCAGGCCCACGCGTAGACGCCGTCATCGGCGGCGATCCCGCCCTCGCCGAGTTCGAGCGGCCGGAAGGTATCGACCATCACCGCGAGCTCATCGACGCTTTCCACGCCGATCGAGCCCTCCATCGCACCCGGCTGGGGTCCGTGCGCGTGCCCGCCCGGGTGCAGCGATATCGACCCGACGCCGATGCCGGACCCCTTGCGGGCGGCGTAGTCGCCGGCGACGTAGAACATCACCTCGTCGGAGTCGACGTTGGAGTGGTAGTACGGGACCGGAATCGACAGCGGATGGTAGTCGACCTTGCGGGGCACGAAGTTACAGATCACGAAGTTCTCGCCCTCGAAGACCTGATGCACCGGCGGCGGCTGATGAACCTTGCCGGTGATCGGCATGAAATCCTCGATATTGAACGTGTACGGGTACAGGCAGCCGTCCCAGCCCACCACGTCGAACGGGTGCTCGGCATAGACGAATCGCGTGCCGACGACCCCACCGGGACCGCCGCCGCGATGCTTCACCAGCACCTCGACGTCCTGGCCGTCGGCGAGCATCGGCACCCCGGGGCCGCGCAGGTCGCGCTCGCAGTAGGGCGCATGCTCCAGCAACTGGCCGAACCGGGACAGGTAGCGCTTCGGCGGCGCGATGTGGCCGTTGCCCTCGATCGCATACAACCGGCTCGGGCCCTGCGCCGCATCCGGCAACCAGCGATGCGTTGTGGCCCGGGGAATGATGACGTAATCACCTGTGCGGTACGATAACTCACCGAACACCGTCTCGACGCTCCCGTGCCCCGACTCGACGTACACGCACTCGTCGCCGACCGCGTTGCGGTAATAGGGCGACACCGCCCCGGCGACCACGTAGCCGATGCGCACATCGTTGTTGCCGAGCACGAGCCGCCGCCCGGTGACGGCATCGACCCGGTCGGCGTCGCCGCCGAACAACTCGTGCAGCCGCAGATGACGCGGCTTGAGCGGATGATTCGACACCGTCGACTGCGCGGGCAGCTCCCACACCGTGCTGTCGACGATCGCGGAGGGAATCGTGCGGTGGTACAGCAGGGTGGAGTCCGAGGTGAAGCCCTCCTCCCCCATCAGCTCCTCGTAGTGCAGCTTTCCCGCCTCGTCGCGGAACTGGGTGTGCCGCTTATCCGGTACCTCGCCCACGCGTCGGTAGTACGCCATTGTCCTGCCCCAGATGTTCGATTACCGGTCATTTATAGATCTATTATCGAACATGCTTCGCTACAGTGTGACGCATGTCAATCCCCACCGCGTTCGCCGAGGAGCCCTGCGACGATCCGACCGCGCTCGGGCTGCTCGGCAGCTAGGCCCCGATAATGACAGCTGTGACACGCCCCGAACCGACCGACGGTGCGCAGACGCTCGAACGCGGACTGGCAGTGCTGGTCGAGCTGAGCCGCCACCCCGGCGGTCTGACCACCGCACAGCTCGCCTCCGCCTGCGGATTGCATCGCTCGATAACCACCCGGCTGCTGGTGTCGTTGCAGCGCACCGGATTCGCGCACCGCGACGAGTCCAGTGCCTATCGAATCGGCCCGGCGGTCTTCGACCTGCTCGGGCTGTCCCGCCCACAACTGCGCGAGGTGGCCGCGCCGGTCCTCGAGCGTCTCGCGCGCACGATCGATGCGACCACATCGCTGGTCGAGGTCGTCGACGGGTACGCGGTCACCACGCTGGTCGCCGAACCCCCCAGCGACGGCCCGCGATTCTCCTATCGGCTCGGCAACCGCGATCCCCTCGATCGCGGTGCGGGCGGCGTGGCCGCCCTCGCCGCCGGCCCGCCCCGCCCCGGCGAACCCGACCGGGTCGCCGCCGCCCGCGCGGACGGCTACGTCATCACCCACGGCGAACTCAACCTCGGCGCGCACGCCATCGCCGCACCGCTGCCCGGCTGGGGCGGCCTAGCGGCAATCAATATCGTCACCAACCGGCAGTCCGTGATGGATACCGCACACGGCCCGCTGCTGGACGCGGTGCACGAAATCAGCGGCCACTCAACGGCAGACGCATCTACCAGGTAGGTTGAGAAGTCACTCAGAATATTGTCTGCGCCGCCGAACACCTCAGGAGGGAAACATGCCGCAACCCGGAGCCAAGCTCTATCGCGGCCGGGTCGCGGACCAGATCGTGGCGGACCTGCACCGCCAGATCCTCAGCGGCGAGCTGGCCGACGGCACGCGGCTGCCGTCCGAACGCGAACTCGCCGCCCACTACGACGTCAGCGCGCCGACAATCCGCGAGGCGATCCGGGTGCTGACCGTGATGGGAATGCTCAACACCCGCAACGGCAGCCGCACCACCGTCATCGCCAACGGCGACACCCTGCTGCGCATGTCGATCGCCTCGGTGGTGCAGCTCGAGAAGATGCGCCCGGGCGATGTGCTCGGCCTGCTCAGCGTGCTGAACGCGTATGCGGTCGAACTGGCCGTCGAAAACGCCACCGAGGCCGATATCGAGCAGCTGCGCGCGGCGGCGGAGAAGACCGCCGATATGAGCGACGTGCGCACCGGCTCGGCGGCCCTGCTCGAGTACTTCATACTCCTGGCCGCGTGCTCCCACAACTCGCTGGTGGCCGCGCTGTGCAAGGCGCTGAACGAGATTCAGATCGGTGCGGCGGTCGAGCTGTCCGGCGGCGACGCCGGGGGCTGGGGCAGTGTCGCCGGGACGATGCACAAGGCCCGCCTGGCCATCGTGGACGCCATCGACCGCCGCGACCCCGCCGCTCCCCAGCTGGTGCGCGACTACCATCGGCGAGTCATCAAGCGCACCCGCGCCCTGCCCGGCGCCAAGGAACGCCGCGACAGCGATCCCGGCCTGACCACATTCCTGTCGGCCTGGCTCGGCAACAACATCCGCCTGGATAACGCACCGGACCGCACGTGAGGCAGGGGCCGGCGGAATCGAATTTGTCCCGCACTATCCGCCGGTCACTTCGGGCACGCGGGTTAGCTCGGGCTGCTCCGGCCCGCGCGGGATGTCGAAGGTGTCCTCGCCGGTGCGCAGCAGCCGCAGCACCACCCCGGCCACATAGTCCGGGTGGTGCACCACCGCACCCGGCCACGGCTCGACACCGAGCGTGAACATCCCGTCACCGAATTCGGTCGCGGTCATCGCGGGCAGCAGCAGCGACACCGCGATCCCGTCGCCGGCCAGCTCCTCCCGCAGGACCGCGCTGAGCATGTTCACCGCCGATTTCGTCGACGCGTACGGACCGAATCCGGTCGCCACCCGGCGCGTGGTGCCCGAGCTGACGTTCACGATCCGACCGAACCCCTGCGCCCGCATCGCCGGCAGGACGGCCTGCGTCACCCCGACCAGGCTGACCACGTTGAGCCCCAGCATCCGCGCGAATTCGTCCAGATCGACATCGGCCACGGGGCTGTGCCCACCGGCCCCGGCATTGTTCACCAGCCCGTCGATGCGCCCATGCCGTGCCACCGTCGCGGCGACCAACTCGCGCACCTGCGCCGGGTCGGTCACGTCGGTCGGCACCGCGAGCGCCCCGCCGAGCTCCGCACTCAGCTCGGTCAACCGCTCCGGCCGCCGCGCCGCCAATACCGGATACGCCCCGGCGGCGTACAACAGCCGCGCCGTGGACTCCCCGATACCGGACGATGCCCCGGTAACGATCACCGTCTTCCCGGTCAGCTCGATAACATCCGTCATGCACCCACCTCTACCAGATCCTCGCGGCGGACGTTCACGGTGCGGCCGGCCGATCTCACTGACTCGGGTGCGGCAGCACGCAATTCGACAGCTTGGGGTCGATGCCCGCGTAGTTGAGGGGCCCGGAGACGATATTCAGTGCGATGGTGCCGAAATCGGCGCAATTCTGGGACATATGGGTGAAGTATCCGCGCTGCCCCGCGGCAATGGTGCCGACGATCAGCCAGACGAAGACCAGCAGGGAGAAGAACCTCGACACACCTGAATCATACGTTGCGCCACACCCATTGCCGCTCAGAGTCGGTGCCGCGGGCTCGGTCGGCGTCCGGCTGGTTTCGGCTACGTCAGTTGACCGGCCGCCGCAAGCTCCTCCCGCGGGACGAACGCCACCCCGCGGCGGGATACTCGCACCCGTAAACCGCTGGTACGCGCGAGAATCATCGCGACGACCAGCGCGGCCAGCGCCGAAACCGCGCCGCAGGCGAACAATCCCACTCGGGGGCCGTACCTTTCGGTGACCCAGCCGACGATCGGCCCGCCGATGGGGGTTCCGCCGGTGAACACCATCATGTAGAGGGACATCACCCGCCCGCGCATCGTCGGATCGGTGGCCAGCTGGACCATCGAATTGCTCGACGTATTGAAGGTCAGCCCGACCAGGCCCACGACCGTCAGCATCGCGGCGAACAGCCAGTACTGCGGGGCGAAGGCGGTCGCGGCCTCCAGGACACCGAAGGCGACCGCGCTGAACACCAGCATGCGCAGCCGCACCCCCGTGCGCCGCGTCGCCAGCAGGGCGCCGACCAGCGATCCAGCCGCCAGGGCCGTATTCAGCAGACCGTATTGCCCGGCATCGACGTGAAAGACGTGATACGCGAATCCGGAAAGTACTGTCGGAAAATTGAATCCGAACGTCCCGATGAAGCCGACCAGCACGATCGGCCAGATCAGCTCCGGGCGCGCACGAACATATCGCAGACCCTCGCGCAGCTGGCCCTTCTCCCGCGGCACCCGCGGCATCGTCCGCAGCTCGGCGGGCCGCATCAGCAGCAGGCCGCCGATCACCGCCACGAACGAGCCGGCATTGATGGCGAAGGCCCATCCCGAGCCCACCGCCGCGATCACCGCACCCGCCACCGCCGGGCCGATCAGCCGGGCGGTCTGGAAATTCGCCGAGTTCAGGCTGACCGCATTGCGGAGCTGGGCGCGGCCCACCATCTCGGTGACGAAGGTCTGCCGGGTCGGATTGTCCACCACCGTAACCATTCCCAGCAGCAGCGCCAGCAGGTAGACATGCCACACCCGCACCTCACCGGTGAGCGTGAGCACCGCCAGCACGGCGGCGAGCACGCCCATGGTGGCCTGAGTGATGATGAGCAGCCGGCGTTTACCGAAGCGGTCCGCGATCACCCCGCCGTAGAGACCGAACAACAGCATCGGCAGGAACTGCATGGCCGTGGTGATCCCGACCGCGAAGGAGCTGCCGGTGATGCTGAGTACCAGCCAGTCCTGGGCGATGCGCTGCATCCAGGTGCCGGTATTCGATACCACCTGTCCGGCAAAGAAATACCGGTAGTTGCGTATGCGCAGGGAGGCGAACATGCCGACCCCCTGGGAGGACGGCGGCACCCGCTCGGTGGTGGTGTGCGCCGGGTCCATATCGGTCGGGTCGATGCCGCGCGGAGCGCTATCGATCAGGTCGCTGTTGTCGTTCAGGTCCTTGTCGTCGTCGGTCTCAATGGTCACCGTCACTACGTGCCTCTCCGGGCACGGTCTGCTCCGCATGCGGCGCCGGACACTCGTCAGTTCATAACTGCGCGAGCCTTTCCAGCACCGGCGCGGCGGAACGCAGCCGCGCCCACTCCTCCTCGGTGAGCTCCCGGGCCAGGTCCGCCAGCCAGGCGTCCCGCAGCCGCCGACTCTCGGCCAGAATCTTCGCCGCCGGCTCGGTGGCCGTCACGATCACCTGCCGCCGGTCTTGTGGGTGTGGTTCGCGCCGGACCAGGCCCTTCTCCTCCAGCAGCACGATGATCCTGGTCATCGACGGCGGCTGGACCTGCTCCTTGCGGGCCAGCTCCCCCGGGGTCGCCGGGCCGGAGCGCCCGAGTAACCCGAGCACCTGCATCTCGGCCGAGCTCAGCGAATGCTCCACCCGCTGATGCCGCAGCCGGCGCGCAAGCCGCATGACCGCCCCGCGAAGCGTGGTCACGGCGGCAAGATCGTCCTCGGAGATCAACTCAACCACAATTTGTTAGTTTACCTTATTATGTAGCCTAAGTAAAACGCGGGCCGCGCCGTGGCACGCCGACAACCCGAACCGCCTCGTCGAATGCGGCTGCAGCGTCGGGGCGTTCGATGTCCGGTAAGGTCTGATTGCTATATCCCACAACGTCCAAGGAGCGGAGCCGTGCTGCGACAGGTTGCGGTGGCCGCCACCGTTGTCGTGGTCGCGGTGGCCGTGGCGCAGGCCGGCAGGGCCGACCCGCTGGGCTGGGTGCCGGCGCCGATGAATGCGTGCGGGGAGGCGGGATTCGATCCGCAGGACCGCCTGCCCGATCCGGACGCGCCGGTCCCCCCGCCCGCGCCGCCGCAGCCGCCCACCATCCAGGTGCAGGTGCTGCAGCCGAAGATCACGCCGGTGATGGTGCCCAAGCAGATCAACCGAACGCGCGTCACACAGACCGCGCTGCCGAATGATCTGTGCGCGAACCCCTGCCCGCAACTCGCAGGCGGGCAGGCACGCACGTCGAATCCGATCCCGCCGGGCACGCCCACCTGGCCGGAGGGGCCGTCCCGGCCCACCCCCGCGACCACGCCACCCGCGCCGCCGAGTTCGTCCGCGACGACCGTCCAGCCCACGCCGTGGCAGCTCCCCGAACTGCAGATCGTCCCGGACCCGGAGACGATTCCGCTGCCGGTCACGGTGCTCGGCCCCGACGTGACCGGTCCACGCCCGCAACCGATTCCGCCGCCGGTGCAGCCGCCGCTGCAGCCCGCGCCCGTCACCCCGCCGCTCGTGCCGCCCCGGGTCAACCAGGTGTACCCGGTCAGCCAGCTGACGGGTCCGGGATCGCAGAACCGCACCGATACGCGGTGGCAGGTGGACGATACCGATCTCGGGCTCATGTGGCAGTCGGCGCCGGGCCGGATCGCCGTCGCCTTCGGGGACACCTTCGGCACCGGATTTCACGACGGCGGACCCAGCGGAACCGATTGGCGCAGTAACGTTCTCGGCTTCAGCTCCGACCACGATCTCGCGCACGGCATGACGATCGACAGCATGGTCTCCGATCTGCCCTGCCACGCCACCGAGGTGCTGGGCAGCTACAAGGTGAACAACTTCGAGATCACCGTGATCCCGACATCCGGTTTCGCGCTGAGTTCACCGACCCCTCCGGGAAATCGGCAGTACCTCAGCTATATGTCGGTGGCGCGCTGGTCCAAACAACCGAGCCGCTGGTGGACCAATTACGGCGGCCTGGCCTATTCCGACGACGGCGGGCAGAACTGGGTCGACGACGAGAACATGCGCTGGGACAACATCTTCGGGCAGGGCCAGTTCCAGGTGGTGGCGATGGCGCCCCACGACGGCTACGTCTACATGTTCGGAACCCCCAACGGGCGCTTCGGCACCATCGCGCTCGCACGCGTACCGCAGGGCCAGGTGCTGAACAAGACGGCCTATCAGTACTGGGTGGATGGGTTCTGGAAGCCCACCCTCGAAATCACCGGCGCCGAATTATCCGCGACCCCCATCATGTCCAGCGTCGCCGGTGAACTCTCGGTCCGCTACGACACCGCGGCGCAGCGCTGGGAGATGACCTATCTCGACGCCCCGGACAACATCATCGTCCTGCGCACATCGGCCACGCCACAGGGCCTCTGGTCCGCCCCGGCCACCCTGCTGCACACCGCGGACTACCCGTCCGGCTACGGCGGCTTCATGCACCCCTGGTCCACCGACCACGACCTCTACTTCACCCTCTCCGAATGGCGCCACTACAACGTCTATCTCATGCACGCCTCCCTGAACTAGATCCGCTGGGGATCGCCGCGCCGCGATCCCCGGCAATCGCTAACTGGTTGTACCGCACCACCTTTGGCGCGATCCATCAGCGGTTCCGCGGGATGTCCGCTTCGCTCAGCTGCCGAGCGTCGCCTTCATCAGGCTCGGGTTGGTCTGGACGAGGTACGCCGCGTTCGTGAGGTACACGGTCGAGCCGGAGATCTTGACCGACGACGGATTATCCAGGCCGTCCGATGCGGTCGGATCGAGCATCTAGATCGCGGATTGGTTGCCTGCGCCGTAGCCGACGTAGAGCACGCCGTTCGTGCCGCGCACGATGCCGTCGGCCGTCGCCGCAACGCCGTTGGTGACCCAGACCGGCCACACCGTCATCCGCCCGCGCACGTGGCCATCAGCTTGACCATCTCGGCTGCGGTCTCGTATGGTCATGCGATCGGCGATTCGTGGAATCCGGTGTAATTCCGGGACGGTCGCGCCACTGTGAGCATCTTTCAGATGTGAGTCAGACCCCGGCGCCGAGACCACATGTCGGCCGAGGGGACGCGAGTTCCCCTCTCGCACAAGGAGTCTCGATGGCTACCTCCTACGTTCCCCGCTCCGGCCTCGGCGCCTTTCCACTCTCGGTCCCCACCACCATGCTGTGGCTCGTCGGCACCACCGTGCTGGCGCTGCTGGCGTACTACTTCATCGGCGTCGACCAGGGCGCGGTCTCGATCTTCGGCAGCGATATGCACGTGCACGAATTCGTCCACGACGCCCGCCATTTCCTCGGTTTCCCCTGCCACTAGATCCCGGGAAACGAGCCCTCACAATGGAAAAGCGAATTATCGGCCGGGGCGTGCTCGTGGGCGCCCTCGGCGGATTGCTGGCATTCATCTTCGCTCGGCTGCTCGCCGAGCCGGTCATCGGGCGCGCCATCGACTACGAGAGCGCCCGGGACGACGCGCGTGCGGCGCTGGACAAGGCCGCCGGGCTCCCGATGCCCGGCATGGGCCCGGACCTCTTCAGCCGGTCGGTGCAGTCCAGCATCGGCATCGGATTCGGGATGATCCTGTTCGGGATCGCGATGGGTGCGCTGTTCGCGGTCGTGTACTGCGTCTGCCTGGGTCGGGTCGGCAAGATCAGCCCCCGGAATCTGGCGCTGCTGGTGGCGGGCGGCATGTTCGCGGTCATGTACGGGGTGCCGTTCCTGAAGTACCCGGCCAATCCGCCCTCGATCGGCCATCCGGAGACCATCAGGGAGCGCACCTTCCTGTTCCTGACGATGGTGGTCATCTCCGCGGTGGCGCTGCTGGGCGCGATCTGGCTGGGCCGCAGACTGCAAGCGCGGCTGGGCAATTGGAATGCGGTACTGGTCTCGGCACTGGCGTTCGCCGTGTTGATGGGTGTGGTGTTCGCGCTGCTGCCCTCCTTCGCCACCGAAACACCGCAGCCGCTGACCGATCCGGCCGGACATATCGTCTTCCCGGGCTTCCCGGCCGACGACCTGTTCCAGTTCCGGCTGTATTCCTTTGCCGCACAGCTGCTCCTGTGGACAGCGATCGGCATCGGATTCGCCACCCTCGCACCGCGCCTGTTCGGTCGTGACCCGGTCGCCACGGCGGACGGCACCCCGGCCGTGGCGCCGATCGTATGAGTCCGGTCACCCGGCTCACCCTGGTGACCCATGCGACCACCGATGCCGTACAGGCCGCCCGCTTTTCGGCCGACGAACCGCTCAACGCCCTCGGCGCGCGGTCGGTCGGCAAGGCGGGCGGCCTGCCCGGCCCCGGGCCCGCCACGGTCCTGTATGCCCCGGAGCTGCGCACCGCACAGACCGCCCGCACGCTCGGCCTCGACGGCATCCCCGAACCGGCACTGCGCGACCTGGATTGCGGCAACTGGTCCGGCCGGCCGATGGACGCCCTGGCCCCCGACCAGCTCATGGGCTGGCTCACCGACCCGGCCTATCGCGCGCACGGCGGCGAGGCCGTCATCGACCTGCGCGAGCGCATCGGAAGCTGGCTGACCACCCTCACGGGCCGCGGCGAGCGAATCGTCGCGATAACCCATCCCGCGGTGGTCCGCGCAGCGATCCTGTGCACCCTGTCCGCTCCCGCAGCATCGTTCTGGCGCATAGACATTCCTCCACTGACCGCCACAACACTGCACCACCGCCCGCCCGCATGGACACTGCGCACGACCGCGCACGACCTCACCGACTGAGCACACGCCGACAAGCCTCCGTAACTCAGCCGATCTCCGCGGGATCCTCCGGGCGCGAGAGAAAGCTCTCCTGAATCTCCTTGGGGCCGAAGGGCCAGATCCGCTCGACACGGGCCCAGATCAGGAAGGCAATCAGGCCCAGCACCACCCACGCCAGCGACAGCTCGATGGGGTGCAGGCCCGGGTTGGCCTTATCGGCGTAGCAGTAGATAACCAGCCAGCCGATCGCCGCAACGATGATCGGCACCGGATACAGCAGCATCCGGTACGGGCGCACCAAACCGGGCTGGCGGCGGCGCAGCACGATGACCGCGGCGAGCTGGGACAGCGATTGCACGATGACCATGACGGTGGTCAGCAGCGCGATCAGTGTGGTCAGCGGCGGATGGGATGCGCTCGCGCCCACATGCCGCGCGAGCAGGAATCCGGCGGCGGTGATCACGCCCATCGCGCCCAGACCGAGCATCGGGAACTGATGCCGCGGATGCAGGCGGGCGAACGAGCGGAAGAAGACCCGGTCATGGGCGGCGTCGAAGGGCACCCGCGACCCGCCGAGCAGTCCGGTGAATACCGAGGCGAACGCGGTGATCAGGATCAGCACAGTCACCACGTCCGCGGCGCCCTTACCCAGGGTGGTCTCCAGTACCGCCGAGGCAACCGATTGGGAGGCAACGTTTTTCGGGTCGAGCATATCGTGCCAGGGGATGACGCCGAGCACCCCGATCTGCAGCAGCAGATAAACCGCCATCACCGCGCCGATGGCGTAGATGATCGAGCGGGGCAGCACCCGGCCCGGGGTCTTGATCTCCGCGCCGAGGTAGGCGGAGGTGTTGTAGCCCAGGTAATCGTAGATGCCGATGGTCAGGCCCGAGGCGAAGCCCAGCCAGAAGCTGCCGTGGGTCAGCGATATCGCGTGGGCGGGCCAGGTGAAGGCCAGGGCGGGATGAAAGTGCGTGAACGCCGCGATGATCACCGCGAGCACCGACACGATCATCACCGACCACAGCACCACCGACAGCCGCCCGATGCTCTCCATCCGCCGCCACAGCAGCGCCACCACGAACACGACCACCGCGACACCGACCAGATCGCCCTGCCAGGTGGTCATCGACGGCCACAGGTAGCCGAGGTACTGCACGAGCCCCTGCACCCCGGTCGACATGATCAGCGGGATGAAAAGCATTGCGGTCCAGACGAACAGGAAAGGCATCAGCCGTCCGGTTCGGTATTGGAACGCCTCGCGCAGATAGATGTAGGTACCCCCGGCGCCGGGCTGGGCGGCGCCCAGTTCGGCCCAGACCAGGCCGTCGGCGAGCGCGAGCACCGCGCCGGCGATCCAGCCGATCACCGCCTGCGGCCCGCCGAAGGCGCCGACCATCAGCGGGATCGTGACGAAGGGACCGATGCCGACCATCTGACTCATGTTGATGGCGGTGGCCTGTAGCAGGCCGATCTTGCGGGGAAGGTGACGAGCGTCCGGCATGACAGCCTCCGGCGTAGGAGCGGATATCAAGTAAAGTTAAATTCCTTTACTATTGGCGTCAAGAGTTCATCAAGATTCGACCGCCGCCGCGGGCGGCATGGCTGCGAGGGGAGCACCGATGGCGACGGACGAGCAGCCGTGGAACCGACAGCGCTTGCGCAGCAACAACGAACGACTGCTGCTCGAACAGCTGCGCGGCACCGGATCCTCCACCCGCGCCCAACTCGCCCGCGATACCGGACTTTCCAAGCCGACCGTGTCCAGTGCCCTTGCGGCCCTGCAGGACAACGGGCTGGTCCGCGTGGTCGGCACCATCGTGCCCGACCGGGGGCGCAGCGCGGTGCTGTATGAGCCCGACCCCACCGCCGGATACGTGCTGGGCATCGATATCGGCCGGGCACGCCTGCGCGCCGCGGTCGCGGATCTGTCGGGAACGGTGCTCGCGCGCACCGATATCCCCAATCGGGCCCGCAGCGCCACCGCCGTGGCCGAGCTGGCCGGCCGGGCCGCCGAGGAGGTACTGAACACCGCGCAGGTGCGCATGGACCAGGTGGTGCACACCAGCCTGGGCAGCCCCGGGGTCTTCGATGCCGGGGACGGGCGGGTGCATTTCGCGGCCAATCTGCCCGGGTGGGGTCGCGCCGGACTGCTGGACCGGCTGCGCGAGCGGCTCGGCGCACCCGAGGTGTCGATGCATAACGACGCCAATCTGGCTGCGCTGGGCGAATATTCGTTCGGGATCGGGCGCGGCAGCCGGCTGTTCGTCTACGTCCTGATCGGCACCGGGCTGGGCGTGGGCATCGTCTCGCGCGGCGAACTGTTCACCGGTGCACACGGCGCGGCGGGCGAAATCGGTTATCTTCCCGCGGCTTTCGGAGCCGCCGCACCGCCCGCGGCGCGGCGCGGCGCACTGGAAACCGCGGTCTCGGCCGACGCCGTCGTGCGCGCCGCCCACGCCCGGGGCATGTCCGGGCGCCTGAGCGCCAAGGGCGTCTTCGACGCCGCCCGTGCGGGCGATCCGGTCGCCGCGCAGGTGGTGCGCGAGGAGGGCGAGCGGCTGGCCCTGGTGGTGGCCGCGGTGACCGCGGTGCTGGATCCGGATCTGATCGTGCTCGGCGGCGGGCTGGGCCACAGCGCGGATCTGCTGCTCGAACAGATCCGTGCCACCCTCACCCGCTCGACACCGCTGCGCCCCACGGTGGCCCCCAGCACCCTCGGCGACGATGCGGTCCTGCTCGGCGCCATCGCGACCGCCCTGCGCATCGCCCGGCCCCAGGTCTTCGACCACCGCACCGATCCTCGGCCCGCGTGATTCCCGCCGTGCGGAAACCCCCGCCACGCGGCATTATTCGTCCCTCCCCGCCGCAACCCGCGCTCGTACCGGCGTCCTGCCCGTACGCTGCGGGGACGGGAAACCGGGAGGGTTCATGCCAGAAGAGACCGGGCGGCGGCGCGATTCGGCCGCGACGCGCGCCGCGCTGCTGAGTGCGGCGCAGGAACTGTTCGCCGAGCGCGGATTCGAGCGCGCGACCGTGCGCGATATCGCCGCGCGCGCCGGAGTCAATCAGGCGCTGCTGTTCCGGTATTTCGGAACCAAGGACGAGCTGTTCCGCGCCTCGATCACCGACCGGGGGCGGCGCCTGCTCGAGGAGGGGTCCGACGACGGGCTGCTGGGCCGCATGCTGGCCCGTGCGCTGCAACCGGAAGGCTCCCCTGCGCAGGGGTATTGGCTACAGGCCGCGCTGCGCTCGAGCGGGCACGACGAGGGGGTCGAGGCGATTCGCGCCGAGCTGGGCGACGACTATGTGCGGGCCCTGTCCGCGCTCACCGACGCACCGGACGGCGAGCTGCGCGCGGATCTGCTGCTGGCATGGTTGCTGGGCATCGGGCTGATGCGCTCGGTGCATAAGAGAGATCCGCTGGCAGGGGCCGATCCGGCCACGGTTGCCGGCTATATGCTGCGCGCGGGCCAGGTACTGCTCGAGCGCATGGACGTGAATTTCCCACCCGCGTAATGGGATTGGTCCGTTGACTGGAGATGGGGGCATCCCTACGATGAGGTGGTGTAAGCAATCGCTTACATCGCTGACATCCCTGCCACGAGCAGGGAAAGGGGAACTGGGAGATGCAATGAGTGTCGACTCCGAGGTGCGCAACTATCCCTTCGGCATTCCGGTCCGGCTCGAGATCGACCCACTCCTGACCACGCTGCGGCGCGAGGAGCCCCTTGCCCGCGTCCGGATGCCCTACGGCGGCGAGGGCTGGCTGGTCACCCGCTATGAGGACGTGAGATTCGTGCTGGCCGACCCGCGCTTCAGCCGCGCGGCGACCGTCGGCCGCGAGGACATGCCCCGCATGATGGCCGCGCCCGGCCGCCCCAACACGCTGCTCAGCATGGATGCCCCGCACCACACCCGGCTGCGCAAACTGGTCGCCAAGGCGTTCACCAGCCGTCGGGTCGAACAGTTGCGCCCGCGCGCCCAGCGGATCGTCGACGACTGCCTGGACGAGCTCGAAAAGCTCGGCGCCCCCGCGGATCTGGTGGCGAACCTCGCGATGCCGCTGCCGGTCACCATCATCTGCGAAATGCTCGGCGTGCCCCCGAGCGATCAGCACCGTTTCCGAGACTTCTCCGACGCCGCGGTGTCCACCACCGCATACACCGTCGAGGAGGTCGCCGCGGCCCGCGTCGGACTGGAGACCTACCTGGCCGAGGTCGTCGCCGAACGCCGCGCGGACCCCACCGGCGGCGCCGACGATCTGCTGGGCGCCCTGGTCGCCGCCCGCGACAACGACGACCGGCTCACCGAGGCGGAGCTGGTCCAGCTCGGCATCACCCTGTTGATCGCCGGGCACGAGACCACCGCCAGCCAGATCTCCAACTTCACCTACACCCTGCTCACCATGCCCGGCCAGTGGGAGCTGCTGCGAGACAACCCGGATCTGGTGCCCGGCGCGGTCGAGGAGCTGCTGCGCTTCGTGCAGCTCGGTTCCGGCGGCGCCGCATTCGGGCGGGTGGCCACCGAGGATCTCGAGCTGTGCGGGGTCACCGTGCGGGCCGGTGAGACGGTATTCGTCAATACGCAATCCGCCAATCGCGACGAATCGATATTCGACACCGCGGGCGAACTCGACCTGGCCCGCGGGCACAATCCGCACATCGCCTTCGGGCACGGGGTGCATCACTGCCTCGGCGCCCAGCTGGCCCGGGTCGAGCTGCAGGTCGCGCTCGCATCGATGCTGCGGCGCTTCCCCAAGCTCACGCTCGCGGTGCCCGTCGAGGAGGTGCCGTTCAAGACCGGCCTGCTGGTGCGCGGGCCCAGGTCGCTGCCGGTGAGCTGGTAGGGGGCGACCGTGACCGCACAACAGTGGCGGGTCACCGTCGAGCGCGCCACCTGCATCGGATCGGGCGTCTGCGTCGGCACGGCCGCGACCCATTTCACGATCGTCGAGGAGCGCTCACAGCCGAACGCCGAGCTCATCGACCCCGACGACGCGGTCCTGGACGCCGCCGAATCCTGCCCGATGGAGGCGATCCTGGTGCGCGCGGCCCAGACCGGCGAGGTCCTGGCTCCCGAGCCATAGCCGCGCGCCCGCCTCGGCTCGGACCGGCCACGGCGCACATATCCGATGTTCGGCTATGGCGTACACCACTGTCGCGGCACCCGGCGAGTCCGTGCCCGGCTGCGGATCGCCGCGCACCCGTTCCCTGGGCCGACATTCCTTCTCACCCCGCCGACCAGGGCTGGTCCGCTGCTTGCGGAGTCCGAGAGCGGCGGCGATGAGCTGGTCAGGGGCGGTCCGGGGCGGTCCGGCGACGATCTCGCCCGGGGTGCGAATCCGTTGTCTGCGGACCGTTTTCGCCGGCGTCGGGCAGTATCGGTGTATGGAGGAATGTCATACGGGCCGAGTACTGTGCTCGGCGGACCGGGGCGCACGGGCGCAGAGGTCCACAGACGGACGTGGAATACTGACCGAAGTGGGGGGACGATGAGTCAGACGCACGAACCCGATGACGCCGACGCCACGAGCGCCGCACAGGACCTGCCCAGAACCGATCTACCGGCCGACGCTAACGCATCGACCGGCGAGGACGAACAGAACACCGTGACCGAACCGACCTCCGGCGAGCCCCGCGACACCGGCAACACCGCCCCCCAGTCCGGCAACGCCGCCCCGCAGTCCGGCAACACCCCAGCTCAGCCGGGCAATCCCGGCCCGCGCCCCGGCAATACGCCGCCGCAGCCGGGTAACGCCGCTCCGCGACCCGGCAGCACCCCGCCACAGCCCGGCGGCGGCGCTCCGCGCCCCGGCAACACCCCGCCACAGCCCGGTAACCCCGGGCCGCGCCCCGGAAATACTCCGCCGCCCGGCAACCCGGGGCCGCGCCCCGGCAACACCCCGCCACAGTCCGGAAACCCCGCCCCGCGACTCGGCGGTACCGCGCCCCGGCCCCAGACGGCCCCTGCCGGTGCCCCCGATCTTTCCGCCGCGGTCACCCAGGCCATTCCGGTTGGCCCCCAGGCGAATCCCGGCAATAAGCCACCCGCCCCGCGGACCGTTCCGCGCACCGGCCCTCCCCAGCCCCCGGCGGTTCCCGACGCGGCGACCAGACCCATTGCGTCACAGCCGAATACCGCCGACAAGACGGTATTCATCGATCAGAACGCCGCGGGTGCGCGCCCGGGCGGCGAGTTCCGCGCAGAGGCGCCGCCCGCGTCCGACAAGACCGCCGTCATCGACAGGTCAGCAGCGGGCATGCCTCCCGGCGGCACGGAACCCGGGCCCAGGCCGCAGCCTGCGCCTCCGGGGCCGCCATCAGGGCCCCCCGACTCGCCCACCACTTTCATGCCGGCGCCGACCTCTCCCCCGGTCCCGCCGCCGACCAGGATCCCCCCGGGCACCGGCGGCCCCGGTGGTCCCGAGGGCTCCGCACCGCGCCGCCCGCGCCGCGGGCTGTGGATCGCTGCCGCCGCCGCCGTCATCGTCGTCGTGGTCGCGGTCGTCGCGATCGTGCTCGGCCGATCCGGCGGTGGAGGCGTCCTGGCCTCGCATCCGACCACGCCGCCGCCCCCGCCTGCCGCGGCGGTCAGTGTGCCGGCCGCCGGAGCGAATCCGATCAATCCGAGCGCGCCGATCACCGTATCGGTCACCGGCGGCCACCTGTCCTCGGTGACCGCCACCGACGGCACCCACCCCCTCGCCGGCACGATCGCACCGGACCAGCTGAGCTGGACCAATACCGATACGCTTGCCTTCGGCACCACCTACACGGTGACCGTCGACGCGGTGAACAACGTGGGCACGCACAACCAGAAGAACTTCACCGTGAACACCATGGCCGCCGGGCGCACCGCCTACGCGAACGTCGTGCCCGCACCGGACGTGGTCGCGAACACCGGAATCGGCGTCGGCCAGCCGATGGTGTTCCAGTTCACCCATGCAGTGTCCAACAAGGCCGAGGTGCAGAAGCATCTGAAGGTCACGGTCACCCCGCCGCAGCCCGGCGCCTGGTACTGGGTCGATGACAAGGATGTGCACTACCGCGGCCCGAACTACTGGCTACCGGGCACCAAGATCCATATCGAGGCCGATGTCGTCGGCGTCGACCTCGGCGACGGCGTGCTGGGCGCGGAGAACAACAGTGCCGACTACACCGTGCACGACGCCTGGGTGGCCAAGGCCGACGGCAATACCGATCAGCTCACGATCTTCCAGAACGGCAATCAGGTCAACCAGATGCCGATGAGCTTGGGCTCGCCCGGATTCCCCTCGCACGAGGGCCCGCACGTCATCTCCGACAAGCAGCCCTCGATCGTGATGGATTCGTGCACCTACGGCACCTGCGCCGGTCAGCCCGGGTACTACAAGGAGACCGTCAATCTGGACGAACGCATCTCCAACGACGGCGAATTCGTGCACTCGGCCCCATGGTCGGTCGGTCAGCAGGGCAGCAGCAACGTCTCGCACGGCTGTGTGAACCTCTCACCCGCCAACGCCCAGTGGTTCTTCGACCACTTCGGCATCGGCGATGTCGTGGAGATCAACAACTCCGGCGGCCCGTCGCTGCCGGTCTGGGACACCTACGGCGACTGGGGGGTCCCGTGGTCGACCTGGCAGGCGGGTAACGCGAACAGCTGATACGCAACGACACTCCCGTCATTCCGGCATGTTTCGGCCGGAACCCACGCACATCGGCGCGGCTGGATCCGGGCCCGGGGCGGGCCGGGATGACGGTGCGGTGTTCGCCGCACAGGGGACGTGAGCGGTAGCTGAGGATGCACTGCTGGGCCGACTTCAGGCCCCGGCAACTGGATCGGTCAGCATCGGCATGATAGAGAATTGCTGTGCCGGTTACCTCCACGATGTGCGCTGCCCGAATGTCCGACCGATCATCCGGATCGGTTGTCGTCCGGCCTCGACGTCTCCGCCAGCGGTGATGCGGTGGCTGAGGCAGACGGTGGCGTCCGGTCACACGATCCCCCCGACTGACGGCGGCACGATCCGCGCGAGCGCCTACCGGCATGATCTTGACGGTTTGCGGGGTGTTGCCATCGTCCTGGTCGTCGTCTTTCACGTGTGGTTCGGGCGGGTATCGGGCGGCGTGGACGTGTTCCTGGTGCTGTCCGGATATTTCTTCACGGGCCTGCTGCTGCGCCAGGCCGAATCGGGCGGCGCGGTGCGGGTGGCGCACACCATGCGGCGCACGCTGCGCCGCCTGCTGCCCGCGCTGGTGGTGGTGCTGGCCGCGGTGGCGGCGGCCACGGTGGCGCTGCGCCCGATCACCCAGTGGGCCGATATCGCCGATCAGACCGTGGCCTCGGCGTTCTACTACCAGAACTGGCAGCTGGCGCTGGCCTCGTCGGACTATCTGGCCGCCGATCCCTCGGTCAGCCCGCTGCAGCACCTGTGGTCGATGTCGGTCCAGGGCCAGTTCTATCTGGCCATCACCCTGCTGCTGGCGGCGGTGGCATTCGGCTGCCGCCGGCTGCGTCGTCCCGCGGCGCTGCGCCCGGCGCTGCTGCTCCTGCTCGGCGCGCTCGCGGCGATCTCGTTCGTGTACGCGATGCGCGGGATGACCGAGCATCAGGGCTGGAACTACTACGACTCGTTCGCGCGGGCCTGGGAACTGCTGGCCGGGTCGCTGCTGGCGATCGCGGCGCCGTGGCTGTCCCCGCCGCGGCTGCTGCGGGCCGCGCTCGCCGCCGCCGGGCTGGCGATCGTGGTGGTGTGCGGGAAGCTGGTCTACGGCGCGGCGGTCTTCCCCGGACCGGCCGCGCTGGTCCCGGTCGGTGCGGCCGCGGCGCTCATCCTGGCGGGCAACAATCTCGAACCCGGGGCGCGCCCGCGCCTGCTGCGGTACCTCGCGACCCGTCCCGCGATCGAACTCGGCGCGCTGGCGTACGCGCTGTACCTGTGGCACTGGCCGATCCTGATCTTCTATCTGGCCGAGCGGGACAAGCCGACCGCAGGCCCGGTCGCCGGATCGGTCGTCATCGCGGCCTCGCTCCTGGCGGCCTATGCGACACATCATCTGGTCGAGGAACCACTCCGGCTGCGGTCGGCCCCGGCAGGCGCGAAAACCGCCACTCACCCGGCCGATCCATCCCAGGTACCGGCGGACACGTCCGCCGCGAAGGCCCGGCGCACGGCCGTCGTGAACGGTCGCATCCGCACTCCCGCCCGCTACCGACGACGCGTCGGGGTGGCGGTGTCGTTGATCGGTGCGCTCGCGATCGGTGCGAGCACCAGCTGGCATGTGGCGATGGGGGCGAGTGCGCTGCGGCCCCCGGCCGCGCTGGACCCGCACCTGTATCCCGGTGCCGAGGCGCTGGCCGCGGGCGCGAGGGTCCCGCACGCGCGGATGCGGCCGACGGTGCTCGAGGCATCCACCGACGCACCCCAGTCCACCGTCGACGGCTGCATCGCCGACTTCTCCACCACCACGCTCATCGCCTGCGACTACGGCAATCGGGAGGCGACGCGCACGATAGCGGTGGTCGGCAGCTCCCATGCCGAGCACTGGCTTCCGGCCCTGCAGATCCTCGCACGGCAGCACGAATTCCGGATCCGGGTGATGCTGAAGATGGGGTGCCCGCTGACCGTCTCGGACAATGTGTCGTACAAGGGTGAGGCAAATCCGGACTGCCGCAACTGGTCCCGGCAGGTGATCGACCGGCTCGGGCAGGAGCGTCCGGACTGGGTGTTCACCACCGGCACCCGACCCCGCGCCGGGGCCGGCGACGAAACCCCGCAGGACTATCTGGACGTGTGGTCGCAGCTGTCCGCACGCGGGCTCAAGGTACTGGCCATGCGCGACACCCCGTGGCTGCGCCGCGACGGCGTGCGCTACCGGGCCACCGACTGCCTCGCGAGCGGCGGCACCAGCACCGGCTGCGGGCTACCCCGCGCGTTCGCCCTGGATCCGGTCGACCCCGAGACCGCGCCCGCGGTCCGGTTCCCCACGGTGTTCCCGATCGACCTCACCGATGCGGTCTGCACCGCCGAGGTCTGCCCGGTGTCGGCGGGCAATATCCTGATCTACCATGACGAACACCATCTGACCGCGAGCTATTCGCGTTCGCTGGCGCCGGCGCTGAGCCGGGCCCTACAGCCGATTCTGGGCTGGTGGTGATCGATCCGACAACCAAACAGTTAGTTAGCAAATGTAAACTATTCCTGGGGTGATCTTGTCAACGAAGGTGGTGAATGCTCGGATGACCGAACCGAATAAACGCACGATCGGGCTTATCTGGTCGCAGACCCCCGACGGCATCATCGGCGCGAACGGCGGGATCCCGTGGGAGATCCCCGAGGACGCGGCGCACTTCCAGGCCGTCACCGGCGGGCGCACCGTGATCATGGGCCGCAAGACCTGGGATGCGCTGCCCGAGCAGGCCCGCACCGCGCCCGACCGCCGCACGATCGTCCTGACCCGCGATCCCGAATGGTTCACCGCGGGCGCCGAGCGCGCCGGCTCGGTCACCGAGGCGCTCGAGCTGACCGACCCGGACGAGGTCTGGGTCATCGGCGGCGCCGAAATCCTTGCCGCGGCCATCGAATTCGCGACCGTCATCACGGTCACCGAGGTGCACGTCAAGGCGGAGGGCGACGCCCACGCCCCCACGATCCCCTCGAATTTCATCATGGCCTTCACCACCGGCACCAACCGTTCGAGCACCGGCAAGGACACCTACCTGTTCCGCAGCTACGCCCGCAAGTAGATCGGGCGTTTCCACCCCCGCCGCCACCGTCGTTCCGGCATGTTTGTGGCCGGAATCCGAGTCGCCCACGGCGTGGACGGCCGCGCTCGGTAGCTCCGCCGATCACCCTGCGGCGGCCGGTTCCGAGGGCGCCGAGGGCACCCCGGCCGCGTCGATCTCGATGCGGCGGTAGGTATCCGGCTCGATGATGACGATCGTGGCCGCACAACCGCGCCCGGGCGGCAGCATTCGCACTGTGACCTTCCCCTCCTGCACCGAATCCAGTTCTACCACTGCAGTTTCCACGATGGCCTCGCGCACGTGCGGTGCGGCCGGGTCCGATCCGCTGTCGTCGAGCAGGGTCAGCGCCACGCCCCGGGCCCGCGCATCGCGCGCCGCCCGCACCAGCGCCGGATCGGCCAGGCCCGGCGCGCGCAGCCGATCGCGCAATTCGGCCTCGAGCAAACGGCATTCGCGCATCTGGTCGGCCGTGAGCGCGCCGGCGGCGAGTAGTTCGAGCATCGGGCGCGCGGTGCGGTCCAGATAGGCCAGCTGGCTGCGCCGTTCGAGGCTCCGTGCCGCCGCGCGCGCCTCCACCCCGGCGTGGCGGGCGATCTCGGCCCGGGCGCTGTGATACGAGCGCAGCATCGGCCGCATGAAGGCCGTGAATGCGACACCCGCCAGGGCCGTGGTCGTGGCGACGGCGGTGCCGTCGATCGCGGTATCGAGTGTGCTGCTGCCGAGGATGAAGGCGATTCCGGCTCCGGCGAGCCCGCCCAGCGTCGCCGCGATCCGCCCCCGAATCGCCAGCAGCGCAAGCACATATGAATAGGCGACCACCACCCACACCTCATGGTGCGCGGGCGGGCCGAGATTGATGATCACCGCAGCGACGGGCCCCGCCAGCAGCACGGCCCACGTCTGCGCCATCGGCAGTGGGTCGTCGCGAGGTATCAGCACCACGGCGCCTGCCACGATCACCGTCCCGAACGCGGCGAAGGCCACGGGCAGGGTTCCATTGCCGCGCACATAACCCAACATCAGCATCCCGGCCGCCAGCACGATCAGCGCCATCATCACGACGCCCGATAACCCACGCAGCCCGATCAGCGCGGGTTGCCCTGCTGCGCCGCCGGATTCGGCGTTGGTCCACCGCAGGGTCACCGTGGTGCCGCGCCCGGGCGCGGACTCCACGCTCGCCTCGCCGCCGCGCAGGCACCGCATCCGCCACAGGATGCTCTGGCGCACGCCGAGGCGTTCCACCCCCACTGCGGCGGGATCGAATCCGGCGCCGTCGTCGACGATCTGCACGACCACGCCGCCCTCGTCGGCCGCCAGCCGCACCGCGCGCGAGACCGTGCGTCCGCCGGATCCCGCATGCCGCAGGCTGTTTCGCGCCGCCTCGCCCAGCGCACCCGCCAGCGCGATCACCACCTCGCACGGTATGCGCGACACGGCGTGCGCGCCCGCGTGCGCCTCGAAGGGCACGCCGCATTCGGCGGCCTCGGCACGGCATGCCTCGATCGCCTCGCGGATCGGTGCATCGTCCTGGACGCTGTAGTCGTGCGGGCTGACGTCCAGTTGCCGCAGGGTCCGGCTGGACGCGTGGCGCAGCGAATCGCCCGTACCCCCGCGGGCGGCGTCGAGCAGCGTGGCGAGCACGTTGTCATGAATCAGTCCGGCGAACCGGGTGCGCTCGCGCTCGGTCGCGTCTGCGCCCGCGGCCACGCTGGCGTGCCGCTCCGCGCTCGCGGTCATCGCGTCCAGCTCGATCGCCGCGTGCAGCACCCGCGCCGAGGTCCAGGCCATGAATCCCGCGACGACCCAGGTGCGCACCAGATCCTCGGCGACGGTATGGATTCCGGTGCCGCCGGAGATGTATGCGTCGACCCCCGCGGCGAACGCGCCGCAGACCAGCAGATTCACGGGCCACCAGCGCCGCCACACCAGCACCCCCGCCACCGCCGAGGCCGCGGACAGCGGCGGAATCCAGGTCCCGTTGGTGCCGAAACAGTTGTAGTGCCCGGCCACCGGCAGGATCGCCAGCGCCGCCAGCAGCACCGCGGCCAGCCCGCGCGCAGCCGCGGCCAGCCGAGCGCCACCCTCCGTCGCCGCGGCGGCCAGGAGCCAGCACCCGCAGCCCAGCAGCACCGCGACGACGGCCGGGGTCCACCACACCTGCACGTCGTGGACCTGGCCGATGATCAACGGCACATGCGCGAACACCCACAGCACCGTCGCGGTGCCGACCGCGAATCCCAGCGAACGCCGCGCCCGGGCCTGCGCCCGTCCGATTCGCGCGTACTCCCGAGCCTTTCGCCCGCGGGCCGCGCTCCACCACCCCGGAGTCCGCCACACACCTTCATCATGGCTCATTGATCCGACAACCGTGCACTTCTCGCCCCGGGCACCCGATATCGTCCCGGCCCCGAAACATCCTCCGGCACATGCCGGTCCGATCGGCACGCCCCGATTGCGGACGGTCCCACGCATCCAGCACCGACCCACACCCGAACACGGGCGCCGCCACGTCGACCAGGATCGTGCCCGAGGACAGCCATCGAAACCGCACCGGCATCCGATCCACACACGTGTACATCGTCTACCGATATAGACGCAGCAACCACGCCTACTCGGCACGCTTCACAACACCGAACCAAAACATGCATTCGCTGACAACCACTCACATTCAGGTACGTTTCAACGAACAGTTCGCAGCCCTGCGCCGCCCGGAGGTGGTCACCGTGGTGGACGCGATCGATGAGCTGATCGCCGAGCGGCAACACGCCCTCCTCGGCACCCTCGCAACGCAGATACGTCAGTGACGTGTGTGCGACATGAAATCGCCTGTGCGAGGCGGTCTCGAGGCACTCGAAATGACGAAAAGGCCCTGTCCACGCCCCTGGACAGCACGTGTACGTATCGCCACGGAAGCCGCCGCGGCAGATAGCCGACCGAGTGCCGTGACCCGAGGCGGGGCGCCCGTGAGCCTAGGTCCCATACGCGCAATAGTGTTTCTCCTCACATTTCTACAATTCGATATACCCCGCTTGTCGATAGCCACTCAGTAGCGAACCCTCGGAATGCGTGCTCCTGCCAGCTCGGATACCTTGGCAGCCAATCGAACTCGCCCGGCCCCGGGCACCGCTCATCGGGATGCCATATCGCGTTCGCAAAGATGCGACCGAGCCCTCACTTGACTAGTTTCTGTATGAACCAGCACCTGCATAGCGAGGTGCGTGTTCCCAGAACCTTTCCTGATGGAGGAGCACCGTGCGCATCCTGCTGGTCGCCAGCGCGTTCAACAGCCTTACCCAACGCGTCCACACAGAACTACGGGGCCGGCACGAGATCGGCGTGGAACTGGCCCTCGGCGACGATCTGCTGCGGGCCCGCGTGGACACCTTCGGCCCCGATCTGATCCTGGCGCCGATGCTCACCGCCGCGATCCCCGACGACGTGTGGCGCAAGATTCCGGTCTTCATCGTGCATCCGGGCCCGATGGGCGACCGCGGCCCGTCCTCGCTGGACTGGGCGATCGCGCAGGGCGCCACCGAATGGGGCGTGACCGTGCTGCAGGCGGTCGCCGAGATGGATGCCGGGCCGATCTGGGCCAGCGTCGGATTCCCGGTTCCGGCGTGCGGCAAGAGCGAGCTGTACCGCAACGAGGTCTCCGACGCCGCCGTGCGCGCGGTGCTGCTGGCGGTGGACCGCTTCGCCGGCGGTGACTACACCCCCGAACCCCTGGACTACACCCGCCCCGACGTGCGCGGACAGCTGCGGCCCTACCACTCCCAGGAGTTCCGCCGCATCGACTGGTCCATCGATACCACCGCCACCGTGCTGCGCAAGCTGCGCGCCGCGGACTCCCAGCCCGGCGTGCTGGACGTGCTGTTCGGACGCGAATACTTCATCCCCGGAGGATATTTCGAGGATCGGCTGCACGGCATCCCGGGCACCGTGCTCGCCACCCGCGACGGCGCCATCTGCCGCGCCACCATCGACGGCGCGGTGTGGATTCCGCAGCTGCGCCCGCGTCGGGTCCCCGGCGGCCCGGTCACCTTCAAGCGTCCGGCCGTCGACGTGCTCGGCGCGGCGCTGGACGGGGTGCCCGTGGATCCGGTGACCCCCGCCGAGGCCGCGCAGCGCGACACCTGGTCCGAACTTCGCTACCGCGAAGAGGGCACGGTCGGCTACCTGGAATTCGCGTTCGCCGGCGGCGCGATGGACACCCGCCAGTGCCGCCGGCTGCTCGAGGCGTACCGGCAGGCCTGCCGCCGCCCGGTCGACGTGCTGGTGTTCGGCCCGGCCCGCGACTTCTTCTCCAACGGCATCCACCTCAACGTCATCGAGGCCGCGCCGGATCCGGCCCAGGAATCCTGGCACAACATCAACGCCATGGACGATCTGGTCGAGGCGATCCTGACCACCACCGACAAGCTGGTCATCTCCGCGATCACCGGGAACGCCGCCGCGGGCGGGGTGATGCTGGCGCTGGCCGCCGACGAGGTCTGGTGCCGCGAATCGGTCGTGCTCAACCCGCACTACAAGTTGATGCGCCTTTACGGCTCGGAGTATTGGACCTACAGCCTGCCCCGGCGCGTCGGCGCGATCGAGGCGCAGCGCCTGACCGGCACCACCCTGCCGGTCGGCGCCCGCGAGGCGGCCACCGTGGGCCTGGTCGACCGGGTCGTCGAGGGCAGCGCCGCGGAGTTCTGGACCTGGGCGCGCCGGGAGGCCGCGACCCTGGCCGCCTCCCCCGAATTGGGCGAGCGCCTGCTGGGCAAGAAGCGGCGCCGCGTGGCCGACGAGGCCGCTAAACCCCTTGCCGCATACCGGGACGAGGAATTGGCGCAGATGCGCCGCAACTTCTTCGAACCGGACGAGTCGTACCACGAATTGCGTGGCAATTTCGTCTACGGCACCAGCCCCATGGTGACCCCGGCGTACCTGCTCCGGTAAATGATCAGCTTCACATACCTGGCAAATTCGACTATGGTCCCGGCATCGCTTTTTCAGGAACAACGGAGTACCACGTGTTAGAGATCGATCACTTCAGCTACGGCTGGGTGACACCCGTTCTGGCCTACGTCATGTCCGTCATCGGATCCGTGCTCGGGCTGCGGTGTGCGTTCCACGCCCGCGACGCGAAATGGCCCGGCGGCTGGCTCGTGGCCGCGGCGATCGCCCTCGGCGGCGCCGGCATCTGGGTCATGCATTTCACCGCCATGCTCGGGTTCTCCATCCACGGCGCGAGCATCCGTTACGACGTGCCACTCACCCTGGCCAGCGCGGCGGTCGCGATCGTGGTGGTGTGGATCGGCCTGTCGCTGGTGGTGCGGTGGCGCCGGGAGGCGCTCGCGCTGCCGATCGGCGGCCTCATCACCGGCCTCGGCGTCGCGGCGATGCACTACATGGGCATGTATGCGATGAAATCCGATGTGACCATGCACTACAGCACCACCATGGTGGTGCTGTCGCTGGTGATCGCCGTCGTCGCCGCGACCGCCGCATTCTGGTTCATGCTGCATGTGCAGGGGTTCCCCGCCACCGTCGGCGCGGCGGTCATCATGGGTATCGCGGTCACCGGCATGCACTACACCGGGATGGCCTCGATGTCGGTCACCAAGCCCACCGGCTCCGGGATGACCATGTCCGGCGGCGTGGATCCGGTGCAGCTGCTCACCCCGTTGATCATGACAGTCACCCTGGTCACGATGATGCTGATCGTGCTGGTCGGCGTCGCCGAGCTGGACGAGCGCGGCACCGCCGAGGCCGTGGCCGTGAGCCCGATACCCGAACCGGCGCAGGGCAGGTCCCGGGTACTGACCACCGATCCCTCGGCGCTGCCCAGTAGCGGGCGGGCCTGGCCGCGGGCCATGCACAGCGACGACTGAGCTGACCACCCCGCCGGCTCCGCAAGCTCCGCCGACCGACCATCCCCATGTCGCATCGGCTACCGTGGAGTCGTTCTCTACGCGAAGGAGTTGACCCGGTGCGCTTCGGCATCTTCATCCCCCAGGGCTGGCGACTGGATCTGGTCGGTATCGATCCCGCCGAGCAGTGGGCGGTGATGCGAGATCTGGCCCGGCGCGCCGACGCCAACCCCGACTGGGAGTCGCTGTGGGTGTTCGACCATTTCCACACCGTGCCGGCCCCCACCGAGGAGGCCACCCACGAGGCCTGGACGCTGATGTCGGCGTTCGCCGCCAGCACCGAGCGCATCCGGCTGGGACAGATGTGCACCGCGATGAGCTACCGCAACCCCGCCTATCTGGCCAAGGTCGCGGCCACCGTGGACCTGATCTCCGGCGGCCGAGTGGAAATGGGCATCGGCGGGGGCTGGTACGAGCACGAGTGGCGCGCCTACGGTTACGGATTCCCTTCCGCGGGTGAGCGTCTGGCCCGCTTGGACGAGGGCGTGCAGATCTTCAAGCAGGCGTGGACCACCGGTAAGGCCACCCTGGACGGTAAGCACTATCAGGTCGACGAGGCCATCGTGCGTCCGCTTCCGTTGCAGCAGGGCGGAATTCCGCTGTGGATCGCCGGCGGCGGGGAAAAGGTCACCCTGCGGATCGCCGCCGAGCACGCCCAATACACCAATTTCAGCGCCGCCCCCGAGGAATTCGCCCGCAAGTCCGAGCTGCTGCGCGCGCATTGCGCCACCGCCGGAACCGATTTCGACGCGATCGTGCGCAGCGCCAACTTCACCGTGGTGGTCGGGTCGACCGAGGCCGAGGTACAGGATCGGCTCGCCGCCGTGGTGGCACGGCTCGCCCCCGTTCTCGGTGCCGAGCAGGCCGCCACCTGGATCGACAACGTGGTCGCCCACGGCACCCCCGAACAGCTCACCGAGCGGATCGCCCGCACCCGCGACCTGGGCATGGGCTACGCGATCCTGAACTTCCCCGAGGCGGCCTACGACACCTCGGGCATCGAACTGTTCGAGCGCGAGGTCATCCCCGCCCTGCGCTGAGCTGGATGCCCTGAACTACGCCTGCGACAACGATTCCCGGCCGATGACGAAATGCACCTGGGGCGCGGGGTCGACCGGATCGTCTCGGCCGACCCCGCGCTGGTGCATTATCTCGCCGGTCTTTCCAGCAGCGTGGATTGAGAAACGAGGACCGAGAACCTAGCGCGCGTACACCAGTTCGTCCGCGGCCGTGAGCAATTCGGTCAGTTCCCGGCTCTGCTGCTCGTCGAGCACCGCGAATGCCGGGGTGATCAGCTCGTCGGTCAGCGCCTCGGCCGCCTCCCAGCGCCGCCGCAGCTCGGGGGTGATCTCCTCATACGGTTCGGGCCAGCCGAATTCGCTCGCCTGCTTTGCGCCCTCTTGCCGCCACGAACCGCCGGTCAGCACGGTCTGGCGCGGGGTAAGGCCGCTCGCGCGCGCGGCCAGCAGGTGCAGCCCGCCGCGCAGCTCCCGCACCACCTGGATCAGCTGCAGCGCCCGCGCCGGATCGTCGGTGGCCGACGGCAGCGCCCGCCATCCGGCGAACAGCGGCACACCGGCGGAATCCGCGGCCGCGGCCACCGGGGCCAGCAGCTCGGCGATCCGGCCGGCGCCGGCGAATTCGCCCAGTTTGCGGCGCCCGAAATCCTGGCACACCGCCAGATACCCCGCGGCCGCCTTCTCCGCGGGCATATCCACCGATTCCCATGCGGCGCGGATGGTCTCGGCCGGGAAGAAACCGAACGCCGCGGTCACCACGTCGGCATCCACCTCCCCCAGGACACCGCCGCGCCCGCGGGTGTAGGGCCCCAGGAATCCCGGGACGCCGGTCACGGCGCCGAACGCCTTCGCCTCCCGGGAGAACATGAATCCCGCACCGATCTTCTGAATCTGCAGTTTGACTGCGGCGGCTGTCGACACCGTTCACCCCTAATCTCTGCTCGAGTACTCCGCCGAACCCTATCTCACTATTGTTTGGTATTGCCAGAGTGGGGCCAGAACCCGATCGCCGATAGCGGTTCCGGCGGATCTCGGCCACCACACCGTGGCGCGAATCTCATTGCCGCACCACCGCGTCGGCGCATGCGAATACGAACCGTATGTCCGGTATCGGCTAGTGTCGACGCGGTGCTAGGACATTCACATGCGACCAGCGGCGCGCTCGCCTGGGCGGGAGCCGCTGCCGCGCTACCCCTTTCGATGCTCACCTTTCCGGTCGTCACCGCAGGTCATATCGGCACCGTCGATCTGGTGATGGGCACCTTCCTCACCGCGGGCGCGGCGCTGCTGCCCGATGCCGACCATCCCAACGGCACCATTTCTCATGTGCTGGGCCCGGTTTCGCACGCCGCCTGCAAGGTGATCTCCCAGGTCTCGGGCGGGCATCGACACGCCACCCATTCGTTCGCCTTCGTCATCGCCGTCACGCTCGGCACCTGGGCCGGCGAGCACTGGCTGCACCGGTGGTTCACCCTCGGCCTGGTGTTCTTCCTGCTCGCCCTCGCCGTGCGGGCACTCAATCTCTGCCCGCCCGGCAAGGGACTTCCCGCCTACGGCACCATCGTCATTCTCGCCGCGGCCGGCACCTTCGCCATGGACCATTGGATCTCCGACAAACCCGCCTGGCTTCCCTTTTCGGTGGGCCTGGGCGCCCTGGCTCACCTGGCCGGCGACTGCCTCACCGACCGCGGCTGCCGCCTGTTCTGGCCCTTCCAGCTGCGCACCAGCATCCCCATCGTCGAACGCACCGGCAATAAGGTCGAAACCTGGGTCCTGTCACCCCTTTTCGTGCTCGGCACCCTCGCCGTGCTCTGGTACATCATCACCCACCACCCCTGAGGCGTCAGACGCGCAGCATCGCGGCCACCGGAGGCTCCTTACCCGACAGATACCAGTCGCCGACCCAGATCTCCTTAGCGTCGGTGGAGTCGTGCGTCGCGAAGGTGCGGGCGTTGCGCCAGAAGCGGTCGAACCGGTACCTGCCGGCGGTGCCACGGGCGCCGGTCAGATCGAAGATGCCCTGGGTCACGTTCAGCGCGGCCCGCACGCAGGCCACCTTCGCGGCCAGCGCGTCGACGAACAGCTCGGTGACCACGTCACCGGGCCCCAGCCGCTCCAGCCGGCCCGCGCACCGCAACACGAACCCACGGGCGGCGCTGAGGTCGACGGCGAATTCGCCGATGCGCCGCCGGATCAGCGCATCCTCACCGGCGCTCGCGAATTCCGGGAGGCTGGGCCGATCGAGCTTGCGCACGTACTCCAGACTCGCATCGAACGCCCCCAGCCCCGGTCCGAGCAGAATCACCGCGTGCAGCAGAAAGACGTACGGCAGCATCGCTTCCGCGTACTCCGACGCGTGATAGAAGTAGCCGTCCGGGACGAACACCTCGTCATAGACGATGCTCTGGCTCTGGGTTCCCCGCTGGCCCATGACATCCCAGTCGTGCATCAGCGTGACGCCGGGCTGGTCGAGCGGGAGCAGGCCATGGTAGCGGCCCTTCTCGCCCGCCACGGCGAAGCTCACATTGGCCCAGCCCCCGCCGCCGCTGTTGGTGTTGAAGGTCTTGGTTCCGGCGACGACGATGCCGCCCTCGACATGCCGGCCGGTGACCGGCCCTGGCGCACCGGCCTCGGAGTTGGATGCGCAGAACCGCACCCCCTCGTCGCGGATCAGCCGGGCGATCTCGGCCTTGGTGCTCTCGGGCAGGCCGTTGGACTCGGCGAAGATCTCGTGCGTCACCAGGGCCTGCACACCCAGGTTCATCCCGACCGACGAGTCGCCGGCGGTGATGTCGAGCAGCATCGTGAAGAACGCCTCGGCGTGCCTGCCCGGCGTGGCGTCACCGATCCCGCCGAACCGCCGCGGCAGGTTGAACGCGAACATGCCCTCCTCCCAGACGCGCCGCATCCCGAACTCGGGATCGATGTTCTGCGCGTCCACGTCCGCGGCGCTGTCCGGCAACTCCTGCCGCAGCGCCTTCGCGGACCGGGCAAGTTCGGCGATTCGCTGCGCCACACCCGGCTCGGTGATCTCTCGTTCCCCAGTACCCATGAGGATCTCCTATATCCTGAAACGAAGTAGACACTCCTGATAATACGGAGTGATCACTTCGGATAGCAAGGAGTTCGGTAGGTGCGGAAAGACGGTGCGGCGAACCGCGAGCGCATCCTGCTCGCCGCCGAGCAGGTATTCGGGGCCGCCGGCGCGGCCGCCTCCACCGAGGAGATAGCGCGTCAGGCCGAGGTCGGCGTCGCCACGGTGTTCCGGCATTTCCCCACCAAGCAGGACCTCATCGAGGCCACCGCCGCGCGCTACCTCGAGAAGCTCGCACACCAGGTGCGACACCTGGCCGACGAGACCGATCCCGGGCAGGCATTCGCCGCACTGCTGCACACCCTGGTATCGACCGGGCCCACCAAGATAACCCTGCTGCGCCTGCTGCCCACCGACGGCCACGGCCCGACCGAGGCGGTTACCTTGGCGCGCAAGGGCTTCCACGACGCGGTCCAGGTGGTCTTCGAACGCGCCCACACCGCCGGCGCCGTCCGCCCCGACACCATCATCGACGACATCTACACCCTGGCCCGGGCCCTCGCGCTCGCTACGACACCCGGCACGGAGGCCGCCACCAACCGCGCCGTGGAGATCGTCCTGAACGGCCTCGGCGTGCACCGCTGACTGAACGCACCGCCCCGCCCGGGTTCGGATACGCTCCCTGCAGGTCCGGCACGGGATGGAGTAGATGGATGAGCGATCGCGAAGAACTCAGCTGGGAACTGTTCGGCACGGCCAGCAGAGATCTTGCCGAACTGGTCGCCGATGACGACTTCGAGCCCGATCTGATTCTCTCCATCGCCCGCGGCGGCCTGTTCGTCGCCGGCGCCCTCGGCTACGCCCTGGACGTCAAGAACCTCCACGTGATGAACGTCGAGTTCTACACCGGCGTAGACCAGCGCCTGGATCTGCCGGTAATGCTGCCCCCGGTACCTTCCGCGGTGGACCTGGCCGGCGCCCGGGTCCTGGTAGCCGACGACGTCGCCGACACCGGCGCCACCCTGAAACTCGTCCGCGACTTCTGCGCCGACAAGGTAGCCGAGGTCCGCTGCGCAGTGATCTACCAAAAACCCCGCTCGGAGGTCGCCTGCGAATACGTCTGGCGCCACACCGACCGCTGGATCAACTTCCCGTGGTCGGTAATGCCCCCCGTCGTAAAACGCGAACCCCACGTCCTCGACGCCTAAAAATCCCCCATTATGCGGTCTGAGCACCCCTCGTCACCATTGAACACCGGATATGCGAGCGTCTACTCGGTGTTCAATGGTGACAAGGGGTGCTCCAGTTGCCGCCAGCGGCGAAAAGGGCGCTTAGGCCAGTTGGGCGGAGACTATGGTGATTGCCTCTACCGGGACGTCTTGGTGGCCTGCCTTCGAGCCGGTGCGGACCGCCTCGATCTTGTCTACGACGTCGGTGCCGGCGGTGACCTTGCCGAAGACTGTGTAGCCGAAGCCGTCTTGGCCCGGGTAGTTCAGGAAGCCGTTGTCGGAGGTGTTGACGAAGAACTGCGCGCTGGCCGAATGCGGGTCCGAGGTCCGGGCCATGGCGACGGTGTACTTATCGTTGCGCAGGCCGTTGCTGGCCTCGTTCTCCACCTTGTTCGGAGTGGGCTTTTGCGCCATATCGGCGGTCATGCCGCCGCCCTGCACCATGAACCCCGGGATCACCCGGTGGAAGATGGTGTCGGTGAAATGGCCCGCCTTGACGTAGTCCACAAAGTTCGCGACCGTCTTGGGCGCCTTGGTCTCGTCGAGCTCCAGGGTGATGTCCCCTGCTGAGGTGTTCAACAACACTGTGGTCATCCGGACATCGTATGGCAGGGCGCACACCGCCACTGCAACCGTCCGCCACCAGCACCGATCCGAGGATGTTGCGCGTCACCCCTGATACAACTCCAAGGGCAGCCCGTCCGGGTCGGCGAAGAACACGAAGCGCTTCCCGGTGTACTCGTCGATGCGAATCTCCTCGGTCGCCACGCCCCGCTCCCGCAACTCCGCGATCGCCGCGGCGACATCGGCGACCGCGAAGGCCAGATGCCGCAACCCGCACGCCTCCGGCCGCGACGGCCGGGCCGGCGGATCCGGGAACGAGAACAGCTCGATCTGCGAACCGTCCGGCAACGCCAGATCCAACTTGTACGACCCTCGCTCGGCCCGATAGTTCTCGTCCACCACACGCAGCCCCAGCACCTGCGTATAGAACGCCCGAGACACGGCGTAGTCCGAGGCGATGATCGCCGCGTGATGGATTCGCTGCAGTTCCATACCGCGACGCTAATTGCCACCGCCTCATCGCTCCACGCTCCCCCTCCCTGCGGTTGCCGAGGTCCGCATGGTTGCCGCCGAGACCCGTTCGAATCACATGTTTCAATTCGCATATTTTCATAGAGCTATTTTCCAAACCGCGACTGGCAGGGCAAACGGCGTGACGTGTCACCCCTACGACGTACGATTTTGCATATGACCACCAGGCCCGCCACGGAGCAGTATCTGCGCGATCTGGCGCGGCTACGCCGCGTCCGCGATCGGATCGACCGGGAGTATGCGCAGCCGCTGGACGTCGAGGTCCTGGCCCGCGACGCGCATATGTCCGCGGGGCACCTGTCTCGCCAATTCCGGGCCGCCTACGGCGAATCCCCCTACGCCTACCTGATGACGCGGCGCATCGAGCGCGCCATGGCGCTGCTGCGCCGCGGGGATCTCAGCGTCACCGAGGTCTGTTTCGCGGTCGGCTGCTCCTCGCTCGGCACGTTCAGCACCCGGTTCAGCGAATTGGTCGGTGTGCCGCCGAGCGTGTACCGGCGCGAGCAGGCCGCCGCCACGGAGGGCATGCCCTCCTGCGTCGCCAAAGAAGTGACCAGACCGATCAGGAATCGAGAAGCGCTGGTGACAGAGCCGCAACTAACCTCATCCTCATGAACATCACCATTAACGCAAGCTTCCTCCCCCAGAACGACCCGGACGCCGCGCTGGCCTTCTACCGCGACGCCCTGGGCTTCGAACTCCGACAGGACGTCGGGTACAACGGGTTACGCTGGCTGACGGTCGGCCCTCCCGACCAGCCGGAGACCTCCATCGTGCTGTACCCGCCGACCGGCAGCCCCGGTGTGACGGACGACGAGCGCCGCACCATCTCCGAGATGATGGCCAAGGGGACCTATTGCAGCATCCTTCTGGCAACCAAGGATCTGGACGGCGCCTTCGAGAAGGTCCAGGCCAGCGAGGCCGAGGTCGTCCAGGAGCCGACCGAGCAGCCGTACGGCGTTCGCGACTGCGCGTTCCGCGATCCCGCCGGCAATACCGTCCGGATCCAGGAAGTGCGCTGAGGCATGCCACAGGGCGCGCAGAGCAGCAGTGAGGCCGGCGGTCCCTCGGCGCTGTCGCGATGGATACAGCTGCGCATGAATGCCCGCGCGGTCACACGCTTCCGGCGCAAGGGCGGCCAGTTCATGGGCATGGACCTGCTGGTCCTGCATACGGTCGGCAGCCGAAGCGGTCGGCCCCGGCAGTCGCCGCTGGCCTGGTTCGCCGACGGCGACGACGCCTGGCTGATCGTCGCCTCGGGCGGCGGCAAGCGCAACCCGGACTGGTACGCCAACATGATGGCGCACCCGGACAACACCGCGGTCGAGCTGCACGGCGGCGACCCGATCCCGGTGGCCCCGCACCGGCTCGACGGCGACGACCGCGCGGAGGTTTGGAAGCGCATCGTCCGCAACCAGCCCCGCTACGGCCAGTACCAGAAGAAGTCCGAACGGCAATACCCCGTGGTCCGGCTCACCCGCCGCTGATCGACGCCGCCGCCCACACCGCGGACCCTCCCTGGTGAGGCCCTCTGGACCGCAGGGCCGAACACCGATACGCCGACACAAGACCGCACTCGCGGTCAGCCGAACATGATGGAGAAGTAATGGCCAAGGCCACGCGGCAGCCCTCGCAAGCGCCGTCATCGAGACAACGCGCGGACACCCACGAGCTGATCCGCGTGCAGGGTGCGCGCGTGAACAACCTGCGGGATATCAGCGTCGAAATTCCCAAGCGCCAGCTGACGGTCTTCACCGGCGTCTCCGGCTCGGGCAAGAGCTCGCTGGTCTTCGATACGATCGCCGCCGAATCCCAGCGGCTGATCAACGAGACCTACAGCGCGTTCGTCCAGGGTTTCATGCCGACCCTGGCGCGCCCGGACGTCGACGTCCTCGAGGGCCTGACCACCGCGATCATCGTCGATCAGCGGCGGATGGGCGGCGATCCACGCTCGACGGTCGGCACCGCCACCGACGCCAACGCCATGCTGCGCATCCTGTTCAGCCGCCTCGGCACGCCGCATATCGGCTCGCCGAAGGCGTTCTCCTTCAACACCGCCTCCGTCAGCGGGACCGGTGCGGTGACGATGCAGAAGGGCGGCCAGGCCGTGCGGGAGCGGCGCAGCTTCAGCGTCACCGGCGGCATGTGCCCGCGCTGCGAGGGCCGCGGCGCGGTCAACGATATCGATCTGAACCAGCTGTACGACGAGACCAAATCGCTGCGCGAGGGGCCGTTCACCATCCCCGGGTACAGCATGGACGGCTGGTTCGGCCGGATCTTCATCGGCAGCGGCTTCTTCGACCCCGACAAGCCGCTCGAGAAGTACACCAAGCGCGAGCTCAACGACCTGCTCTACAAGGAACCGACCAAGATCAAGGTTGAGGGCATCAACCTCACCTATGAGGGCCTGATCCCGAAGATCCAGAAGTCGATGCTATCCAAGGACGTCGAGTCGCTGCAGCCGCACATCCGCGCCTTCGTCGAGCGCGCGGTGACCTTCCAGACCTGCCCCGAGTGCGACGGCACCCGCCTGAGCGAGCTGGCCCGCTCCTCGAAGATCAAGGGCAAGAGCATCGCCGACGCCTGCGCCATGCAGATCAGCGATCTGGCGCAGTGGGTACGCGGGGTGCAGGAGCCATCGGTGGCGCCGCTGCTGGCCTCCCTCCAGCACGCGCTGGACGGATTCGTGGAGATCGGGCTGGGCTATCTGTCGCTGGACCGGCCCTCGGGCACGCTGTCCGGCGGTGAGGCGCAGCGCGTCAAGATGATTCGCCATCTCGGCTCCGCGCTCACCGATGTCACCTACGTCTTCGACGAGCCGACCATCGGCCTGCACCCGCACGATATTCAGCGGATGAACGAGCTGCTACTCCGGTTGCGAGACAAGGGCAATACGGTGCTGGTGGTGGAGCACAAGCCCGAGACGATCGCGATCGCCGATCACGTCGTCGACCTGGGCCCCGGCGCCGGAACCGGCGGCGGCACGGTCTGTTTCGAGGGCACCCTGGACGGGCTGAGGGCGAGCGGCACCATCACCGGACGACACTTCGACGATCGCTCGTCGCTCAAGGAGTCCGAGCGTAAACCCAACGGCGCGTTGAAGATCCGCGGGGCAACGGAGAACAATCTGCGCAAGGTGGATGTCGACATCCCGCTCGGCGTGCTCGTGGTCATCACCGGCGTCGCCGGCTCGGGCAAGAGTTCGCTGGTGCACGGCTCGATTCCGGACGGCGAGGGCGTGGTCTCGGTCGACCAGGGCTCGATCAAGGGCTCCCGGCGCAGCAACCCCGCCACCTACACCGGCCTGCTCGAGCCGATCCGCAAGGCGTTCGCGAAGGCCAACGGCGTCAAGCCGGCACTGTTCAGCGCGAACTCCGAGGGCGCCTGCCCCGGCTGCAACGGCGCCGGGGTCATCTATACCGACCTGGCGATGATGGCGGGCGTCGCCACCCCGTGTGAGGAGTGCGAGGGCAAGCGATTCCAGGCCGCGGTGCTGGAATACCGACTCGGCGACAAGAACAATTCCAAGGATATCAGCGAGGTGCTCGCGATGTCGGTGGCGCAGGCGCAGGAGTTCTTCGGCTCGGGCGAGGCGAAAATCCCTGCCGCGCACAAGATCCTCGGGCACCTGGCCGATGTCGGGCTCGGCTACCTAAGCCTGGGCCAGCCGCTGACCACGCTGTCCGGCGGGGAGCGGCAGCGACTCAAGCTGGCGACCCACATGTCCGACAAGGGCGGGATCTACGTCCTGGACGAGCCGACCACGGGCCTGCACCTGGCCGATGTCGAGCAATTGCTCGCGCTGCTGGATCGGCTGGTCGACGCGGGCAAATCGGTGATCGTGATCGAGCACCATCAGGCGGTCATGGCGCATGCCGACTGGATCATCGATCTGGGTCCCGGCGCGGGACACGACGGCGGCACGATCGTCTTCGAGGGCACCCCGGCCGATCTCGTCGCCGCCCGCTCGACCCTGACCGGTGAACACCTGGCGGCATACGTCGGCGCGTAAGGAGGTCGGCAGGTGTGGCGCGCACCACACATGCCGACGGCCGTGTTCCCGGCTATTGTGGCTGCGTGTCGCTGATGCAAGCCGCTCTCGATCGCGTCCCTGATCGCTATCTCGCCTCCCTCCATCGGTATCAGGAGCTGATGAAGTTCGCGGTGGTGGGCGCGATCACCTGGTTCATCGACACCGGCGTCGTCTACTCGCTGAAACTCACGGTGCTGCAGGACAAGCCGCTCACCGCGCGCCTCATCGGGGTGCTCATCGCCACGATCGCGTCCTACGTTCTCAATCGCGAGTGGTCGTTCAGTGCGCGCGGCGGGCGGCAGCGCTCCCATGAGGCCGCGCTGTTCTTCGGGGTCAGTGCGCTGGGCGTGGCCGTCACCCTGCTGCCGCAGGCGGTGGCGCTGTACGCATTTCACATCCGGGTACCGCAGGTCAGCGCGACGACGCAGGCCCTGTCGAATTTCATCACCGGGCAGATCCTGGGCGTCCTGTTGGCCATGGCATTTCGCTACTGGGCATTGCGGCGCTTCGTCTTTCCCGACGATTTGAGCCAGGTCGAGCTCGAGAAGCTGTAAAGCGGGATTGACGCCTCACTTGAAACCAGGCGCTCGCTGCGTCAAGATGCCTTGCGAAGGGGCCGCGTTCGCAGACCTGGAGGTGCGGGATTCTCGACCACAGCGAGCCCGAGGCCGAGTCGTCGTATCAATGGCACGGCAAAAAGTATGTGGCGCTGGGCAGTTCGTTCGCATCGGGTCCCGGCATCGCGCCGCGGGTGAGCGCGGCGCCGCGGCGAGCGGGACGCTCGCTGAACAACTATCCGCATCGGGTCGCGGCGCGGGCACGGCTGCAACTCACCGATGTCACCAGCGGCGGGGCGACCTGCGATCACATCCTGCGCGACACCCAGTACGGCCAGCCGCCGCAGATCCGGGCGGTCGAGGCCGGCACCGACCTGGTGACGCTCACCATCGGCGGCAACGATATCGGCCTGACCCAGTACCGGCTCGCGCACGCATTACCGCTGCCGCTGCGGTTACTCCCGCCGATCGCCCGCCTCGGCGACGAGACCGCCGTCAACCATCGGCTGCACACGGTCGAACAGCGCCTGGTCGAGGTGCTGGAGGCGATCGCCGGGCGCGCACCCCGCGCCCGCGTGCTGGTGGTGAACTATCTGTCGCTACTCGGGCACGCCCGTCCCGCCGACCGCCCGGTCGACCGCAACTTCCGTCATTTCTCCGAATCCCTTGCCGCGCACACCGCTTCGGCCACCGACCGCGCGGGCGCCGAGCTGATCGATGCCCGCACGCCGAGCCTGGACCACCCCGGCGCCTGGACAATCGACACCTATCTCCCGGTGCCGGGCCGGCACCGTCCCGCAGTCCCCTGCCACCCCACCGCGGCCGGTATGACCGCCGTCGCCGACCTCATCCTCGCCCGCCTGGCGACCCTGCCGCCGCGGGACTGAGAACTCCCATCCGGCGCCCGACCGGGATGGAGAGTCAGTTCCAGAGCACGGCAACGCAGACGTTCACGATCGCCAGCCAGCCCGCGGCATGGGGCATCCACGCGATCATCTTGTCCCGCTTGGCATCCGCGCGCGCGATCTCGGCCAGCCCGGCCACCGCGACCGCGATCACGATCTTGACGATCATCTTGGCCATGACCACATGCTTGTCCAGGGAATGAATGCCATCGGCCATGCCGAACAGCACCAGCCCGGTGACGATCTGCGCCCGGGCGCCCCACACCATGACCTCGGACACCCGCGACCGTGACGCGGCATATCCGCCGATGATCGCGGCCAGGCCCAGCAGGTGCGTGACGAGCACCAGGTTGAAGACGAATGTCATGAGTGCAGAGCTTAGTTCATGGCGAGTACCGTCAACGACACATGGTAGTAGATGTTTGCAATCCTGCGGTCCGGGCACACAGCACATCCACAACCTTTATGGAGATCGATCCCATGCTCGGCTCGTAGGGTGCGGTAGCGAAGTCAGCAGTTTCCCCCGAACAACGAGGCAGACACATGACACACGAGGACAGCGCCGGACAGAGCGGCCCGGCGCCGACCAGCCCTCCCTCCGGGGCGGGCGCACCGGGGACGGCATCGCCGGAACCGGACGCCACCGCCACGATCCCATCGGCATCCCAGCCGGACGCCGCGACCGCACCGCTGCCCGCCTCGTCGGCGCAGGCCGCACCGTCCGCGGAAGCATTCGCCGCGGGCCCCGAATCGTCCACGCCGCACGCGACCCCGACCCGCCGCGCGCGACTCGGTGCGCGCTGGCACACCTCGATGCCGCTGCGGGTCGTGACGGCGGTGGTCGTGGCCCTGCTCATCGGCGGCATCGGATTCACCGCGGGCACGGCCTTCACCGGCGACGACGGCCACCGTCGGTCCGACCACGCGATCAGCGCGACTCATCCGTTCTGGCAGGACCACGAGGGCTGGATCCACCGCGGCGACCACATCCGGCACCGCCTCCGCCTGGCCCCGCCGACCCCATCGGCCGCCCCGGCACCGAATCCCGCCCCGCTGCCGGGGCAGTAATCCGAGCCGCGGACCCCGCCCACTGCTATCGCGCCCAATACGCGTTTCGCTGTCTTGCACCGCGGGTAACCATCGCGCAGTGGCTCTCTCGTCCGTGCGCTGCTGAGGTTCGTGCGGGGGCGGGGCAGGTGGATGTCTGTGGACGGCTAGGAGCAGAGGGTGGCGGTTGTACTCGTGCTGCGCGCACGCGGACTCGGTGACCTACTCACCGCGGTCCCGGCGCTTCGCGCGCTCCGCCGGGCCCGGCCGCACGACCATATCGCGCTGGCCGCGCCGCACCGGCTCAAGCCGATCGTCGACCTGATCACCTCCGTCGACGAGATGGTGCCGACCGCGGATCCGGAGAGCATGCGCTGGGACGGCGAACCGCCCGCGCTGGCGGTCAACCTCCACGGATCGGGCGCCGAGGGCATCGTCGAGCTGGCCAAGACCAACCCCACCCGCATTCTCAGCTATCGCAATCCAGCCTTCCCGGATCTGGACGGGCCGGACTGGCAGGCCGATATGCACGATGTCGACCGCTGGTGCTACCTGCTCGAATCGGCCGGTATCAGCGCCGACCGCCGTAACCTCGGCCTCGTGCCGCCGGTGGCGACCACCAGTCACCGCGACTGCGTGGTCGTGCACATCGGCGCCGGCGCGGAGGCGCGGCGCTGGCCGGCGGAGCGGTTCGCCGCGGTGGTGCGGCATCTGCTGGTGCAGGGCCGCGAGGTGGTGCTGACGGGCGACGAATTCGAGCGCGATATCGCGCTGTCCATCGCCGCACGCGCCGGGCTGGCACTGGGGCAGGTGCTGGCCGGGCAGCAGAATCTCATCGAGCTGTCGGCCACCGTGGCCGAGGCCGCGCTGGTGGTATGCGGCGATACCGGCGTGGCGCATCTGGCCACCGCCTTCGGCACCCGCACGGTGCTGCTGTTCGGACCCACCTCGCCCAGTCACAGCGGGCCACCGCCGCATCTGCTGGGCCGGCATGTGGTGCTGTGGGCGGGCCGGATCGGCGAGCACGACGCCGAGTCCCCCGATCCGGGCCTGCTCGAGATCAACGTGCCCGAGGTCGTCGACGCGATCGATAAGCAGCTGCAGAAGCCGTCCTGGCCGGGGACGGGCATCACCGGCCGGGGCGCCACGTACCGCCGCGTGGGTTGACTGCACCCCCTGAAAGACCCCTAGCACGACGGTATTACGTGCGAACACCACCGTCGGGGGGCGTGCGGGCCGATCGCGCGACCATACCGTCGGCCCATGACCACAACCGCCGCTTCGACCCTCACCGTCCGGCGCATGCATACGCCACTGCTCGTGGCCTCGTGCGCGATGGCCGCACTCGTGCTGTTCAGCCTGTGCGCCATGCTGTTCGACCATCGGGAGATCATGGGTGAGTCCGTCTGGCTCAAACCGATGAAGCCCCTCATCCACCCCGACGCCGAGACGGTCCTGGCCCTCGCCGGGTTGGCCACCCTCTGCCTCGCCGGGACGGCCGCGGTAATCCTGCCCGCACACCGAGCGGCCGCCGACCCGGCGATCACACCGGAGCAATCGGACCCCGGCCACGCGCTGCCGATCGCTACTCGCCCGGTCTGAGGTAGGGCCGCAGCGCTGGAACCGCCGCGCTACCTGCCGGCGGCGGGCCGGACGGCCTCAGCGCAGGCGCTCGGCATCCTTGGTGAGCCGGACCAGGGTGGCGGTGAGGTCGAGCAACTCGGCCCGATCCGCGCCCTCGGCGACGGCGGTCGCGACATCCTCGGCGGCGCAGCGCGCGGCGAACCAACGATCGGCCAGGTCGGTGGACTCCTGCGCGCTGAGCACGACCGAATCCTCGGGGATTCCCGTGCCCTCCAGGCCCTTCCGGTTTTCGTAGGCCCGCTGGCGGCAGGATTGACGGCAATAGCGGCGGCGGCGGCCCACCTCGGAATCGGCGATCTCCCGCCCGCACCACGAACAGGACGACAGCACACGTCGCGACATGACCCGACACCTTAACGGTAGCGGCCGGCTCACCGTGCGGGGCACGCCGAAATTACCGCGATTCTGCCGATCGTCCCCCTCAGAGTAAAATGATGGGGTTGACCGCCGCCGGGAACCAATTCGGCACATAGCGCGTTTACATGTGAGTAATACGTTGCCGACAGGCTAGAGAGGACCGCACACCATGGCAGATCGCGTACTCCGAGGCAGCCGGCTCGGAGCGGTGAGCTACGAGACCGACCGGGACCATGATCTGGCACCGCGTCGGGTGGCGCGGTACCGGACCGACAACGGCGAGGAATTCGATGTTCCCTTCGCCGACGATGCCGAGATTCCGCCCACGTGGCTGTGCCGCAACGGCCAGGAGGGCATCCTGCTCGAGGGCTCCAGCCAGGAGCCCAAGAAGGTCAAGCCGCCACGCACCCACTGGGACATGCTGCTCGAGCGCCGCTCCAAGGAGGAGCTCGAGGAGCTGCTGACCGAGCGTCTGGACCTGCTCAAGACCCGCCGCGGGCGGTAAGGGCTCCACACGCCGAAGCCGCATTCACCGAACACGGTGAATGCGGCTTCTTCATGCGGTCTAGTGGCTGGCTACCTTGCGGTATCGCATGAGGGCCAGGGGGACCGCGACCAGCAGGATCGCCAGCGAGCACAGGACCGCGTATTCGACGCAGTGGTCGGCGGGCCAGCCGTGGGCGGTCCCGAACGACGGCGGGGCGCCGTTGCGGAACAGTTTGCGGGACGCCGCCGACACCGCGGTGATCGGATTCCATTCCGCGATGCTGCGCAGCGGCCCGGGCAGGGTTTCCGCGGAGATGAACGCCGAGGAGATGAAGGTCAGCGGGAACATCCAGATCAGGCCCGCGCTCTGGGCCACCTCGACGCTGGGCGACACCAGCCCGGTCAGCGCGCCCACCCACGACATGGCGAAGGCGAACAGCAGAATTACCCCGAAGGCCATTGCGGCGCGGGCGATTCCACCATTGATATGCCAGCCGACCAGATAGCCGCACCCCGCCATCACCGCGAGCGAGAGCACGTTCACCACCAGATCGGACAGTGTGCGGCCCATCAGCACCGCCAGCCGGGACATCGGCAGGGTCCGCATCCGGTCGATGATGCCCTTCTGTAGATCGTTGGCCAGCCCGACGGTGGTGAACGCGGCATTGAAGGCCACGGTCTGGGTGAAGATTCCGGCCAGCAGGAATTCCCGGTACTGGCCCCCGCCCAGGGAGGCGCCGAAGATGTACGCGAACAGGAATACAAACATCAGCGGCTGGACCGTCGCGGTCACCAGCAGGGTCGGCACCCGCAGAATCGTGAGCAGATTCCGGTACGCGACGATGGCACTGTCGCGAAATACCCGGATCGGGGCCGCGATCGGCCGCACGCGCGGCGCCGAATTCCGCCGCTCCGCCGCCGATCCCGAATTCTCCTGCTGCGCAGCGGGTTCCGTCGGTGACTGCGCGAGCTCGGCGGTACTCAAGACATGATCTCCTCTGCGACAGAGTCGGTTGCGGGTGCGGCGGCCGGTGTGCCCGGGGTGCCGGTCAGGGACAGGAATACGTCGTCGAGGCTGGGCCGGTGCACCACGGCGTCGAGCACACATACCCCGGCGTCGTCGAGCCGGCGCAGCGCCTCGACCATGGTGCGCGAACCGTCGCCGACCACGACCGCCACCTCGTCGGTCCCGGGCTCGTGCGTGGGATCTCCGAGGCCCACCGACGCCAGCACCGGCAACGCCCGGTGCGGGTCCTGTCCGGCGGCCAGGGTCACCGTCAGCCGGTCGCCGCCGATCGAGGTCTTCAACTCCTCGGCCGACCCGCGCGCGATGACCCGGCCGCGGTCGATCACCGTGATCCGGTCGGCGAGCAGATCGGCCTCCTCGAGGTACTGCGTGGTCAGTAGCACGGTGGTGCCGTCGTCGACCAGCTCGCCGATCACTCGCCACATCTCGAGACGGCCCCGGGGATCCAGACCCGTTGTCGGCTCGTCCAACACGACGACCTCCGGGCGCGCCACCAGCGCGCCCGCCAGGTCCAGGCGCCGCGCCATACCGCCGGAATAGGTGCCCGCGCGCCGGCCCGCGGCATGCTCGAGCCCCAGCGTCGCGAGCAGTTCGTCCGCGCGGGCGGCCGCGGCCCGATGCGGCATCCCGTACAGCCGCGCGACCATGCGCAGGTTCTCGAATCCGGACAGGTTCGCATCGATCGCCGCGTACTGCCCGGACAGCCCGATGCGGGTGCGCGCCCGCGCCGGATCGCGCCGCACGTCTACCCCCGCCACCCGTACCGTGCCCGCAGTGGGTGCGAGCAGCGTGGTGACGATGCGCACGGTCGTGGTCTTACCGGCGCCGTTGGGGCCCAGCAGTCCCATGACGGTTCCGCTGGGGATCTCCAGGTCGATTCCGTCCAGGACGCGGACCCGGCCGTACTGCTTGACCAGGCCGGCGACCTCCACCGCCAGAGTCACTGTGTCTCCTTCGCGTCGTCGGTGTGTACCCACCCCGCCGGCTCACCATCTGAACTGCCGCCGCCCGATACACCGTGGAGCCGCTCCCGCAGCACCGGGCCGATCACGGCCAGTGCCTCCGGCGTGGTCATGCCCGAATGCCGGCAGCGCACCTTCTGGTCGTGAATCGCACCGGTCACATACGGCTCCCAGGCCTGGGCGCAGCGGGTCGGGTCGGCCCGGTTGATCTCGTCCTCGGCGGCGGTGAAGAAGATCAGATCGCCGTCGAAGACCCGGGGCCGGAAGCCGTGGGCGAGCACCGCACCGTTGGCGTAGCCGGTGTAGAGCCGCTGCAGATGTTCCACCGTCAGCGCCGCGAACGGTCCGGGCCGGCTACGCAGCAGTTCCGCGGCATCCTGCAGCGTCAGGCGCGGATCCACGGCATTGTCGCCGCCGAGCAGATCGCTGCCGAACTCACCGATGATCTCGGCAACGCCCGGGATGGCGTGTTCGAGCCATTCGTCCGACAGGCGATAGCTGTCCATCATCGCCAGCAGATCGACCCGCTCCCCCGCCTGCTGCAGCTGCACCGCCATCTCGTGCGCGATCAGGCCGCCCAGCGACCAGCCCAGCAGCTGGTAAGGCCCCTCCGGCTGCACCGATTTAATCTGTGCCACATAGTCTTTCGCCGTCACGACCAGGGTGCCGTGCTCGTCCGTGCCGGTGACGTGCGGCGCCTGCAGCCCGTACACCGGCCGGTCGGCCGGCAGATGTGCCAGCAGCCCGGAATAGCACCACGCCAGCCCGATCGCCGGATGGATGCAGAACAGCGGTGGGGTCCGGTTGTCCGCGCCCTGTTTCCGGATCGCGAGTATCGGCTCCAGTGCGGCGGTCAGCGCCGAGCCCGCGTCGGCGGCCAGGCGCCGCGCGATGGCCGCGGGCGTCGAGTCGCCGAACATCGCCTGCACCGGCATCTCGATCCCCGCGGAGCGCAGCTGCGCCACCACCTTGGTGGCCAGCAGCGAGTTGCCACCGAGGTCGAAGAATCCGTCGTCCGCACCCACGGTGTCCACCCCGAGCACCTCGGCGAATGCGGTGCACAGCGCGCGCTCGGTCGGGGTGGCGGGCGGCCGGTACTCGTGGCCCGCCCCGAACACCGGTTCGGGCAACAGCTTTCGATCCAGCTTGCCCACCGGCGTCAGCGGCACCCGGTCGAGCAGCATGATCGACTGCGGCACCATGTAATTCGGAACCAGCTCGCCCAGATGCGCGGTCAGTTCGGCCGCGGTCGGGGCGGTCCCGCCCATCGGCTTGACATACGACACCAGCGCCGTCGCCCCGGCCGGGGTCCGATGACCCACGGTGGCCGAGAACTCCACCGCGGCATGCCGGGCCAGCGCCGCGTCGATCTCACCGAGCTCGATGCGGAAACCACGGATCTTGACCTGATGGTCGGTGCGGCCGACGTACTCCAGCTCGTGCCGGCCCCCGCGCTCGCACCACCGCACCAGGTCGCCGGTGCGGTACATCCGCTCGCCCGGTTTGCCGAACGGGCTGGCCACGAACCGCTGGGCGGTCAGCCCGGGCCGATGCAGGTAGCCGCGGGCCAGCGCCGGGCCGGCCAGATGCAGCTCACCGGTGACACCGGCGGGCGTGGGATGCAGCCGCGCGTCGAGCGCCACCGCGTTCACCCCGCGGATCGGCCCGCCGATCGCGATCGGTGCACCGGGCGCCATCGGCCGCGAAATGATAGTGACGATGGTGGTTTCGGTCGGGCCGTACACGTTGTAGAGGTCGCGGCCCCCACTCCACCGGTTCACCAGTTCCGGGGGCAGTGCCTCGCCGCCGACCATGATGTGCCGCAGCTCGGTGACCCCGGCCGGATCCACCGTGCCCAGGGCCGAGGTGGTGATGAAGGCGTGGGTGATCCGCTCCTCGATCAGCACCCGCGCCAGCTCCGCCCCGCCGTATACCCCGGGCGGGGCGATCACCAGCGTGGCCGCACCGCCCAGCGCCAGCAGCAGGTCCAGCATCGCCGCATCGAAGCTCGGCGTGGCGAAGTGCAGTACGCGGGCGCCGGGCCGGACCTCGAAGCGCTCCGCGGTCTCGGCCGCGAAGTTCGACAGGCCGCCGTGGCTGACTACGACCCCCTTCGGGGTGCCGGTCGAACCGGAGGTGTAGATCACGTACGCCGGGTTGTCCATCCGCAGCGGACCCAGCCGCTCGCCCTCGGTGATCGGGGCATCGGAGGTGTGCAGCACCCGCCGCCGGAACGAGGGCGCGTCCAGCACCGTCCAATTCGCGCCGTCGGGCATGCGCTCGCGATAGTCCGAGAGCGTAATACCCAGCACCGCACCGGAATCGGTGAGCATATGGGTGATGCGATGCTCGGGATACCCGGGATCGATCGGCACGAACGCCGCGCCCGCCTTGGCCACCGCGAGGGTGACCGCCACCGATTCGGTCGACCGCGGAATCCCCAGTGCCACCAGGGTTTCCGGACCCACTCCCGAGGCGATCAGCACCCGGGCGAGCCGGTTGGTCCAGCGGTCCAGGGCGTCGTAGCTGACCTGCGTGCCCCCGCCACGCAGCGCCACCGCCTCCGGATGCACGGCCACCGCCGCGGCGAACACCTCCGGGAAGGTCAGCGGGCGGCCCGGATTCGCGCCGCGCATCGGCGCCAGCGACGACCATTCGGCCGGCTCGAGCCACTCCAGATCGCCCACCGCCGCGGTCGGATTCGCCGCCGCCGCGTCCAGCAGCCGGACCAGCCGGTTGCCCAGCCGGGCCGCGGTATCGGCGTCGAAAAGATCGCGGGCGAAGTTCACCGCGACGGTGATGCCGTCCGGTTCCCGTTGTGGTGTCAGGGTTTCGGTGAGCGTGAACTGCAGATCGAATTTGGCGATGCCCGGATCGGCGTCGCACGCCTCGATGGACAGCTCCGGCAGCTCGAGCACCCGCACCGGGGAGTTCCGCACCGACAGCATCACCTGGAACAGCGGGTGATGCGACTGCGAGCGGGCCGGATTGATCACCTCGACCAGGCGCTCGAACGGCACGTCCGCATGGGCGAACGCCTCCAGGTCGGTCTCGCGGACCGCGCGCACCAGTTCGGCGAACGAGGCGCCCGCATCGATCCTGCTGCGCAGCACCAGGGTTCCGACGAACATGCCGACCAGCGCGTCCAGGGCCGGGTCGCCGCGCCCGGCCATCGGGGTGCCGACCGGGATATCGTCACCGCCGGTGATCCGGTGCAACAGCGTGGCCAGCGCGGCGTGCAGCACCATGAACATGGTGACGCCGTGCTGTGCGGCCAGGGCCCGCAGCTCGCGGTGGGTCAGCGCGTCGACGGCGCATTCGACGGTGCCGCCGCGGTAGCTGGGCACCGGCGGCCGCGGGCGGTCCGCCGGCACGGCCAGCAGCTCGGGCAGCCCGTCCAGGGCGGTGCGCCAATAGCCGAGCTGACGGCTGATCGTCGAGTCCGGATCATCCTCGCTGCCCAGCGTATCGGCCTGCCACAGCGCGTAATCGGCGTACTGCACCGGCAGTTCCGTCCACACCGGCGAGTGCCCGGTGCGATGGGCGCTGTATGCGGCGGCAATATCCGCCGCCAGCGGTTCGAGAGACCAGCCGTCCATTGCGATGTGGTGCACCACCAGTACCAGCACATAGTCGTCCCCGACGGAGGCCTCGGCCGCACCGGCAGCAGCATCGGTGACGCGCAGCAGGTGCGCACGCAGCGGGACGGTGGTGGCCAGGTCGAAACCTGGTGCGGCCAGCCGCCGTACCCACTCGTCGATCTCGGCCTCGGCAATCTCGCTCACCCCGACGGTGACCGCCGCCTTGGCCGGGTCCAGCACCCGCTGGAACGGCACGCCCTCGAGTTCGCCGAAGACGGTGCGCAGGGTCTCGTGCCGGGCCTGCACCGCCGCCAGGGCGGCCTGCAGCGCCGCGATGTCCAGCGCGCCGCGCAGCCGCAGCGCGACCGGAACGTTGTACACCCCGTCCTGATCGTCGTCTCCGGATGCGTTGAACCGGTTGAGGAACCACAGCCGGCGCTGCGCCGCGGACAACGGCACCCGCCGCGGCCGGTCCCGCCGCCGCAGCCGCGGGGCGTCCTGGTCGACCAGCGCGCCCCGGCCCTCGAGCCGGGCGGCCAGTTCGGCCACGGTGGGCGCGGCGAAGACCGTGCGCACCTCGAGCCGGATTCCGGTGGCCGCGGCCAGTCGTGCCACCAATTGTGTTGCCAGCAGCGAGTTTCCGCCGATCTCGAAGAAGCTGTCGGCCGCGCCCACGGTCTCGGCGCCGACCAGTTCGGCCATCACCTCCGCGACCAGACGTTCGGCATCGGTGCGCGCGGCCCGCGCCACGCTCGCCACCGGTTCCGGTTGCGGCAGGGCGGCCCGATCGAGCTTGCCGACCGGGGTGAGCGGAATCCGGTCCAGCACCGTCAGGCTGCTCGGAACCATATGTGCCGGAAGCCGTTCCGTCATATGTGTGCGCACCGCGGCGGCATCCACCGCGTCCGGTCCGGCGGCCGGCAGGATATACGACACGATGCGCTGTGCACCGGCGATCTCACGAACCTCGGTGTGCGCGAAGCGGATCGCCGGATGCGCGGTGAGCGCCTCGGTGATCTCGCCCAGCTCGATCCGGAAGCCGCGCAGCTTGACCTGGTCGTCGCCGCGGCCCAGGTACACGATCTCGCCGCGGGCGTTCCAGCGCACCAGATCCCCGGTGCGATACAGCCGCGCGCCCTCGGGCCCATAGGGATCGGCCACGAAACGCGCCGCGGTGAGCCCGAATCGGTCGAGGTAGCCGCGCGCGACCCCCTGCCCGCCCAGATACAACTCGCCGGGCACGCCCACCGGCACCGGGCGCAGCCGCTCGTCGAGCACCAGCGCCCGCGCGCCCCGCACCAGGGTGCCGATGGTGACCGACTCCCCCGGCCGCAGCGGGCCCGCGATCGTGACGACCACCGTCGTCTCGGTGGGACCGTAGCCGTTGAACAGCATCCGGTCCGCGCCCCAGCGGGCCACCAGCTCCGGGCCCAGCGCCTCGCCGCCCACCGTCACCGACTTCAGGTGCGGCAGCGGCCACCGGTCGTGGTCGATCGTCGCCAGCGCCGCCGGGGTCAGGAAGGTGTGGCTGATCCGCTCCCGGTCCATCAGCGCCGCCAGCTCGTCGCCGCCGTAGATGTCGGGCGGGCAGATGACCATGGTCGCCGCAGATCCGATCGCCAGCAGCAGATCGAAGATCGCCGCATCGAAGCTCGGCGTCGCGAAGTGCATGGTGCGCGCATCGCGGTCGACCTTCATCCGGTCGCGTATCTCGTCGCCGAAGTTGGACAGGCCGCCGTGGGTGACGGCCACGCCCTTCGGCTTGCCGGTCGATCCCGAGGTGTAGATGAGGTACGCCAGGTCCGCGGTCCACATGGTGCGGACACGGTCGGCGTCGGTGATCGTGGCGCAGTCGCAGGCCTCGACCTCGGCCAGCAGCTCCGGATCGTCCAGGAGCAGCCATTCGGTGCGATGGCCGCCGATTCCGGCCTGCCGCAACCGCTCCGCGTGCGTGCCGAGGGTCACGCCCGTCCAGCAGCCGGAGTCGGTGAGCATATGCCGCACCCGATCGATCGGATAGTTCGGATCGATCGGCACGAACGCGGCGCCCGCCTTCGCGACCGCCAGCACGGTCACCACCGACTCGAGTGACCTGGTCAGGCCCAGGGCGACCCGATCACCGGCGCCGAGGCCGCGCCGGATCAGCGTGCGCGCCAACCGGTTCGACCACTCGTCCAGCTCGGCGTAGCTGAGCTCGATCTCGCCCGCGCAGACGGCGGTGCGGTCGGGATGCAGGTGCGCGGTAGCGGTGAAGTAGTTCGCCAGGCTGCACTGGGGGGTGGGCACCGGCCCGTGCGCGGGTGCCAGCAGGGTGCGCTCGGATTCGGTGCGGGCGTCGATATCGCGGATGCGGATCCGCGGATCCGCGGTGACCGCGGCCAGCACCAGTACCAGTCGCTCGGTCAGCGTCTGGACCGTCTCCTCATCGAAACGCTCGGCCGCGTAGACGAATTCGAAGGAACGATCGGCGGCGTGGGTGGCGACGCCGGCGGTGACCCGGAGCTCGAGATCGAACTTGGCCAGCGCGATATCGAGCTCCTCGGCGTGCAGCGCCAGGCCCGGCAGCCGCAGCGCCGGGACGGGCCCGTCCTGCACGGTCAGCGCGACCTGCAGCACGGCGTTCGGCTGCGTCCACTCGTTGCCGCGCTGCACCTGCGCGACGACCGCCTCGAACGGCAGGTCGGCGTGGGCCATCGCGGCCAGTTCGCCGTCGCGGTCGGCCAGCAGCTGTTCGGCGAAGCTGCGGTCCGGGTCCACATCCGAACGCAGGGCCAGGGTGTTGACGAACATGCCGACGAGCTCGTCGAGCTGGGTATCGGTGCGCCCGGCCACCGGTGTGCCCACGACGATGTCCCGGCCGCCGGTGATCACGCGCAGCAGCACCGCCAGCGCCGAGCGCAGCACCATGAACACGCTCACGCCCTGGGTGCGGGCCAGCTCGTCCAGGCGCTGCTGCACCCCGTCGGGGACCGTGAAGTGCACCGAACCCGCGCGCTGCGCCGGATGTTCGGGCCGCGGCCGGTCGTACGGCAGCGGCAGCCCCTCGGGCAACCCGGCCAGCGTGTCGTCCCAGAACCGCAGCTGCGCGGTCGCGACGCTGTCCGGATCGTCCTGATCGCCGAGGCAATCCCGTTGCCACAGGCTGAAATCCGCATACTGCACCGGCAGCGGCGCCCAATCCGGCGCCGCGCCCTCGCTGCGCGCGGTGTAGGCCAGCGCCAGATCCCGGGTCAGCGGAATCAGCGACCATCCGTCCGCGGCGATGTGATGCAGCACGATGCCGAGCGCGAAACGCTCGGGGCCGGTGCGCAACAGCGTCATCCGCACGGGGATCTCCCGGCTCAGGTCGAATCCGCGCTGAGCCAGCGCCTGCAGTGCCAGCGCCGCACCCTCGTCGTCGGTGGCGACCGGCTCGAGCACCGGCACGCACCGGTGTGCGTCGAGCACGAGTTGGTAGGCCCCCGAGCGATCCTCCGGGAAGACCGTGCGCAACACCTCGTGCCGCGCGATCAGGTCGGCCATCGCCGCCCGCAGCGCCGCGATATCCGGATCGCCGTCGATTCGTATCACGAATGCGATGTTGTACGCGCTGGATTCGGGAGAATAACGGTTGAGGAACCAGACCCGCTGCTGCGGCAGCGATAAGGGGATGCGTCCCGGGCGCGGGGCATGCACAGCCAGCGCCGTCCGCTGCGTCCGGGGCGCCTCCGCCAGCCGCATCGCCACACCCGCCACCGTCGGCGCCTCGAAGACGGTGCGCACCGGCATATCGACCCCGAATTCGGCGTGCAGCGCCGCGGTCAGCCGCGTGGCCAGCAGCGAATTGCCGCCGACCTCGAAGAAGCTGTCCTCCGCGCCCGGCATCGGATGCCCCAGCACCGCACCGAAGACCTCCGCGACGCGCCGCTCCAGCTCCGTCTCCGGTGCGCGTGAGGCGCCACCGGCCGCGAAGACCGGCTCCGGCAAGGCCTTTCGGTCCAGCTTGCCCGACGGGGTCACCGGCACCTCGTCGATGACGGTGAGCGCGGCCGGAACCATATAGGCGGGAAGCTGTTTGCGCGCGGCGTCCAGCAGTGCCGCGGTGTCGACATCGCCCTCGACGGTGAGATACGAGGCCAGGCGCTGATTTCCGTGCTCGCCGGAGTGCACGACCGTCAGCGCGAACCGCACGCCGGGATGGGCGCGCAGCACGTGATCGATCTCGCGCAGTTCGATGCGGAATCCGCGGATCTTCACCTGATCGTCCGCACGACCCAGGAACCGCAGCTGCCCGGACGCGTCCGCGACCACGAGATCGCCTGTGCGATACATCCTTTCGCCACGACGACCGTGCGGGTTGGCCGGGAACCGCTGCGCGGTCAGGCCGTTGCGGCCCAGATAGCCGCGCGCCAGCCCGGGCCCGGACAGGTACAGCTCCCCCGGCACTCCCGGCGGCACCGGATGCAGGCGCGCGTCCAGGACGAACAGTCGCATGCCGCGAATCGGCAGCCCGATCGGCACGGCGCGGCCCGCGAGCATGGGGCCGGTCGCGGTCGCGGCGACGGTCGCCTCGGACGGGCCGTACATGTTGTGCATGCGATGACCCGCGGTCCACGTGGTCACCAGCTCCTCGGGGCACGCGTCGCCGCCGACGATGACCGCCTCCAGCTCGTCCAGCCCGGCGGGCGGGACGGTGGCCAGTGCGGCCGGGGTGATGAAGGCATGGGTCACCCGCTCCTCGCGCAGCAGCTGCGCCAGTTCCGCACCGCCGTACAGGCCCGCCGGCGCGACCACGATCGTCGCGCCCGCGGCGAAGCCCAGCAACAGCTCCAGCACCGACGCGTCGAAGGATGGCGACGAAAAATGCAGTGTGCGTGCGGAATCGGTGACACCGAACAGATGCATCTGCTCATGCGCGAGCGAGGCAAGCCCGGCGTGGGTGACCACGACCGCCTTCGGGGTTCCGGTCGAACCGGAGGTGTAGATCAGATAGGCCGGATGCGCCACCCGCAGGGGATGGTGGCGGTCGGCATCGGTGACCGGGGTGACCGCCGCGCGGCCGGCCTCGGCGGCCAGCTGCTGGGAGCCGACCAGCAGCCAGTCCACATAGCGCTTGCGGTGCCGTCCCTGGCGCTCGGGCCAATCCGGCAGGGCCGCATGGCATTGCGCATTCGTCAGGCCCAGCATCGCGCCGGAGTCGATGAGCATATGCGCGATCCGCTCGGCGGGATAGCCGGGATCGATCGGCACGTAGGCCGCACCGGTCTTGGCGACCGCCCATACCGCGGTGATCGCATCCAGGCCGCGCGGCAGGGCCACCGCGACCACCACCTCGGGCCCGGCGCCGTGCCCGATCAGCACGCGCGCCAGCCGATTCGAGGACTCGTCGAGCTCGCGATAGACGGTGTCGTGGCCCAGGTAGCGCACCGCGACGGCGTCGGGCAGCCGCTCGGCGGTCTCGGTCAGCAGGCGCGCGAGGGGGATCGCCGGTTCGCCCGGGGACCCCATGATCGGCACCAGCCTGCCGGTCTCGCGGGCATCGAGGATGCTCAGATCGCCGACCGGCACGCTCGGCGCGGCCACCGCGGCCGTGACGACCCGCACGAATCGCTGCGCGATCGTCGTCACCGTCGCGGCATCGAAGACATCTGTGGCATAACCGAATTCGCCCGTCAGCGGACCGTTCGCGGTGTCGTCGGCCTCCTGGACGGTCAGCTGCAGATCGAATTTGGCGACACCGATGTCCATCGGCAACACCCTCGCCTGCGCCCCGGGCAGGGCGATCCGCAACTCCGGGGTGTTCTCATACGACAGCATCACCTGGAACAGCGGATGCCGCCCGGCATCGCGCGCGGGATTGACCACCTCCACCAGCCGCTCGAACGGCACGTCGGCATTGGCGAAGGCGTCCAGATCGGTCTCGCGCACCCGATCGAGCAGCGCGCCGAATCCGGCGGCGGGATCGACCTCGGTGCGCAGCACCAGCGTATTGACGAACATGCCGACCAGATCGTCCAGCGCCGGATCCGAGCGCCCCGCGATCGGGGTGCCGATCGCGATGTCGGTGGTGTTGCACAGGCGTACCAGCAGGACCGCGAGGCAGGCGTGCAGCACCATGAAGGTGCTCACGCCGCGCTCCGCAGCCAGCTCGGCCACGGCGCGACGGGTGACGGCCGGGATCGTGAACCCCACCCGGGCGCCCTCGGTGGTGCGCTGCAGCGGCCGCGGGCGGTCCAGCGGCAGATCCAGCTGATCGGGCAGATCGGTCAGCGCGGTGCGCCAATAGCTCAGCTGCCGGCCCAGGGCGCTGGCCGGATCGTCCTCGTCGCCGAGCAATTCGCGCTGCCACAGCGCGAAGTCCGCGTACTGCACCGGCAGCGGGGTCCACTGCGGAGCCGCGCCGACGGTGCGGGCCGCGATCGCGGTCATCAGATCGCGAGCCAGCGGCGCGATCGACCAGCCGTCACCGCAGATGTGGTGCAGCACGACGAGAAACACGTAATGGCCGGGCCCGGTGGCGTACAGCGCGACGCGGATCGGGGCCTGGGTGCGCAGATCGAACGCGTACCCGGCGTATTCGGCGGCCAGCGCCAGGGCATCGGCGTCGGCGGCGTCGATGGGCTCGGTGCTCAGCGGGATCTCCGCCGCGGGATGCACCACCTGCATCGGGCCCTGCACCGAATCCGGGAAGGTGGTGCGCAGGCTCTCGTGCCGCTCGAGCACGTCCAGCAGGCCCGCGCGCAGCGCATCGGGGTCCACGGTGCCGGTCAGCTCGACGGCCAGCGGCATGTTGTACGCACTGGCGTGTTCGGCGAACCGGTTCAGGATCCACAGCCGCTGCTGGGCCAACGAGAGCGGAATGCGCTCGGGCCGTTGCGTGGCAACGAGTGTCGGCTGCGAGGAGACGGGGTACCGGCCGTCCAGGCGGGTGGCAAGCGCGGCCACCGTCGGCGCCTCGAACAGGTCGCGGATGCTCAGTTCGGTACCCAGCGCGGCGTTGACCCGCGCGATGGCCCGTGCCGCGGACAGCGAATTACCGCCCAGATCGAAGAAGCCGTCCTCGATGCCGACCTCGGCGCAGCCCAGGATCTCGGTGAAGATCGCGGCCAGGCGGCGCTCCACCTCGGTGCGCGGGCCGGTGGCTCGCCTGGGTTCGACCTTCGGGGCGGGCAGCGCGCGGCGGTCGACCTTGCCGTTGGGGCTCAGCGGTAGCTGGTCGAGCAGGATCAGATGCGCGGGCGCCATATATCCCGGCAGGGTGCGCGCCACGCCGTGGGCAACCGCCGCGGTATCCACCGCCGCGCCCGGGGCGGCCACCAGGTATCCGATGAGCTCGTCGCCGGCGTGGGTGGTGTGCGCGACGCAGACCGCCCGCGCCACCCCCGGCTGCGCCAGCAGCGCCGACTCGACCTCGCCGAGTTCGATGCGCAGGCCACGGATCTTGACCTGAAAGTCGCTGCGGCCCAGGTATTCCAGCACCCCGGGCACCCGCCAGCGAACCAGATCGCCGGTGCGGTACATGCGGGCGCCGGGAGCGAACGGACCGGCGACGAACCGGTCCGCACTCAGCCCGGCACGGCCCAGATAGCCGCGCGCCAGCTGCACGCCCGCCAGATACAGCTCACCCACCACACCCGGCGGCACCGGGCGCAGCCGCTCGTCGAGCACGTACGCCTGGGTGTTCCAGATCGGCGCGCCGATCGTCACAAGATCCTGCCCGGGCACGCAGCGCCAGGCGGTGACATCGACCGCGGCCTCGGTCGGGCCGTACAGGTTGTGCAGCTCGGGACCCGAGTGCGCAAGCGCGGCATGGAAATCGCGCACGGTGGCGGCCGGCAGCGCCTCGCCGCTGCAGAACACCCGGCGCAGGCTCGTGCAGCCGCGCACATCGGTGTCGGTGACGAACACCGACAGCATCGAGGGCACGAAATGCACCGTGGTGACGCCCTTGTCGGCGATCACCGCGGCCAGATAGGCCGGATCGCGGTGCCCGTCTGGGGCAGCGACGACCAGCCGCGCCCCGATCTGCAAGGGCCAGAAGAACTCCCACACCGACACATCGAACGTGGCGGGGGTCTTCTGCAGCACCACATCGCCCTCGTCGAGGGGATATTCGTGCTGCATCCAGCCCAGCCGGTTGACGATCGCGGCGTGCGAGACGCCGACGCCCTTGGGGCGGCCGGTGGAGCCGGAGGTGAAGATCACGTAGGCCAGATGATCCGGCCGCAGCGCCGCGCGGCGCTGCGCATCGGTGATCGGGCCCCCGTCGAATCCGGTCAGGTCCGCGGTGTCGATATTCAGGCGCGCCGTCGCGGCCGGCAGGTCGATGCCCTCGCCGGCGGTGCTCAGCACGCACAGCGGCCGGGCCTGGTCGAGGATGTGCGCGGTCCGCTCCGCGGGATGGTCCGGATCGATGGGCAGATAGGCCGCACCGGCCTGCACGATCGCATACATGCCGATCACCAGCTCCAGGCCGCGGCGCAGCGCCAGGCCGACCACCGAATCCGGGCCCGCCCCGCGGGCGATCAGCGCCCGTGCCAGGCGATTGGCACGCTCGGCCAGTTCCGCGTAAGTCATTGTCTCGTCGCCGAATTCGAGCGCCACCGCGCCCGGGGACGCCGCGGCCCGCGCCGCGAACAGCCCCGCGAGGGTGCCCTCCTGGCGCTCGGTGCGCGTCGAATTCCACTGGTGCAGCACCAGTTCGCGCTCGGCGGCGGTGATGACCGGAACCGCCGCGACGGTCGCGTCCGGCCCGGCGGTCAGGAACCGGCCCAGGAAGTCCAGGAACCGGCCGTGATGGGCGGCCAGCTCGCCGGTGTCGTACAGATTCGGATTGCCTTCGAAGTCGACGTGGATGCGATTGCCGGCGCCGTTGTAGAGGTTGATCGACAGATCCTCCACGGGCCCGGTGGACAGCACGTTGAGCGAGCCGACCAGGCTGCCGAAATGCAGTTCGCTGTGGAACAGCATGATGTTGACCATCGGCCCGAAGAACCCTCGCGAATCCCGCGAATACCCGCAGTCGCGCCGGATGTCGTCGCAGCGGTAGCGCTGATGCCGCAGCGCGCCGGTGATCTGCAACTCCGCCGCCTTCACCACATCGCGCAGCGTGGTGGCGGGGTCGAAGCGCAGCCGGATCGGCACCACGTTGGACACCACCCCGGCCGAGCGGCGCAGCGCAACGGTGGTGCGCGCGGACACCGGCAGGCTCAGCACCACATCCTGGCTGCCGGTGCCGGCGCGCACATAACAGGCCAGCGCGGCCACGAACAGCGTCGAGTTCTGGGTACCGAAAGCACCTGCGGCATCGGACAATTCGGACTCGACCCGGGGATCGAGCACCGCCGTTGCGCGAGTGCGGCCCGAATCCGAGCCCGGGGCGCTCACCACGGCGGTGGACAGGCTCAGCGCCGCACCGACCCCGGCCAGCTGTTCGAGCCAATACTCCCGATCGGAGCGGAAGCGGCTGGAATCACGGTAGCTCGACTCCCCCGCATAGATTTCGGTCAGCGGCGTGGCGCGGGAGGCGACCGGTTCGGTGTGCCCCTCCAGCGCCGTATAGATCTCCGCGGTGCGAGTGAGGGCGTTCATCGCGCCGTAGCCGTCGATGACGATGTGGTGGCCGCGCGAGTACCAGATGTAGTCGTGATCGCCGATGCGCAGCACGGCATTCGTCGTCAGGGGGTCGCGCTCGAGATCGATCTGCCCGCTGGCGTGCTCGTTCATCCAGCGCAGCGCCGCCGCGCGCGGATCGGCCTCGTGCCGCATATCCACCCGAGCCCAGCCCGGGCGGCGCGCCGGATCCACCACCTGATGCGGGACGCCGTCGACCTCGACCATTCGCACGTGACCGACCTGCGCCTCGGCGCCGAACCGCTCGATCGCGTAAAGCAGCCGCCCCACGTCCAGGTCGCCGTGGATCTCGACGTACTGGGCGACGGTGAGCGGAATGTCGGGACGGATCCGCTGGGCGTACCACAGGGCCGTCTGCGCCGGCGACAGGGCGAAGGGTTGTGCTGAAAATTCGCCAGAAGAGCATTGGTCGACGCTATCCGTGGCCAATGAACTCATCAATCACTCCGTTCTGCCGCTGTTGACGCAACTCCCCGAGCATCGCCACGGCAGGCGCACAGGCGCCGGCCATGGGACGTGATCCACGCCCTATGATTCGGAGCATCGGGACGAGCGGATCGGTAGCGATCTCGGAATGTTTCACTTCGAACGACGTTGGCGGAGAGCAGTTTTAGGTAGCTACCACTTCGCAAACCTCGCGATTTTCCCGAACTACGCACAAAAAACGGGCACTGCCGAGAGCTTGAACTGCAACAGGTGACACCTCGCTACACCCCCGCGAACAGGCCGCGGAGCCGCGGGCCGACGCGCGCTGGATGCGCCGGTCCGATCGGGTGCGGTGTGTTCGTTTAACGGAGAGACTGCATTCGCAGCTAGCGGACCACCCGCTCGCCGATGGCCTGCTCGTCCACCGATCGCGGGGACGGCGAGGTTCGCCGCCGAATAGCCGAAACCACAACAGCAATCGCGGACACGATACACAAGATCCACTCCGGCCACGGGCCCATTGCCGTAGCGGGTGTCGTGGTGTGGCGCAGCGGCAGGCTCGCCTCGAGCCACGCGGGCACGAATTTGGCCGTCTGTGCCCGCACGGTGCCGTCGGCGGTAATGATCGCGCTGACGCCGGTGGTGGCCGCGACGACCACCGCGCGACCGTGCTCGACCGCCCGGATCCGCGACATGGCCAGCTGCTGGTAGGTCATCTCGCTGTCGCCGAAGGTGGCGTTGTTCGTCGGCACGGTCAGCAGTTGCGCGCCGGCATGCATCGAATCCTCGAAGGCGCGGTCGAAGGCGACCTCATAGCAGGTGGCCACGCCGATCGCCACGGGCGTGCCGCCGCGATCGGGTTGGGCGTGCACGACGCCGTCGCCGTGGCCGGGCACGAAATAGCCCGCCTTATCGGCGTATTGGGAGAAGTGCCGGAAAAAGCTGCGGTAGGGCAGGTACTCGCCGAAGGGCTGGATGATCTTCTTGTCGTGCCGCTCGCCCGGGCCGCTTCCGCCGTTCCACACGATCACCGAGTTGGTGTTCGTATCATCATCATTGAGCAGCACGGCGCCGACCAGGATCGGGGCATGGATCTGCTCGGAGACCGCGGTGATCTCGGCGTACGCGTCCTCGTTACGCAGCGGATCGATATCCGACGAGTTCTCCGGCCAGATCACCACATCCGGCTGCGGGGCCCGCCCGGCCGCGACGGCGCGGGCCAGCACCGCGGTCTCGCGGACATGATCGTCGAGGACGGCGCGGCGCTGGGAGTTGAAGTCCAGCCCCAGGCGCGGCACGCTGCCCTGGATCGCGGCGACCGTGATCGACCGGTCGCCCTCGTCCGGGGCGGGCAGCGCGGCCCGGAGGATCACTCCTGCGACAGGAACGATGATTACCACCACCGCCACCATGCCAATGGTCCGCCACCCGCCGGGATTTCGTGGTGCACCCTCCGACGGCGGCGCATCCGAGCGCCCGGCATCCTCACGCCGGCTGCCGCCTCCGAGCCGGCCGCGCAGCGCAATCACCAAGGCCGCCAACGCCGTACCGGTCAGCGCCACCGCAAAACTCACTCCGGGCGCGCCGATGAGCCAGGCCCACGGCAGATACCAGCCGTCCCCCTGCCCGAATGCCAGCCGCCCCCACGGAAATCCCCCGAACGGAAAGCTCGACCGCCCCCACTCGGTCAGCGACCACACCGCCGCCACCCAGAGCGGCCAGCCCGGCAGGGTGCTCACCAGCCGCGCCAGCAGCCCGAACAGCCCCACATAGATCGCGCACGCCGTCGACAGCGCCAGCCACGGCACCGGCCCCACATAGATCCCGGTCCACGGCAGCAACGGGACGAAGAACGCCCACCCCGCCAGCAGCCCATATCCGAAACCCCCGCGCAGCCGCGGCGTTTCGCGCACCACCAGCGTCAGCACCGCAATGCCGACCGGCGCCAGATACCAGCAGGTACGCGGCGGAAAACTCGCATAAATGAGCAGGCCGGCGACGATCGCGCCCAGCACCCGTGTGAGCACGGGATGGCGTGTGGCCACGACTCGCGCTTTCCCGAGCACACCTGCCGCCGCTACACCGTCAGCCTGCTCGGACACCGACGTAGCATCGGGCCGTTCGTCCCCGGTTGCTTCGTCCGCCGATCGCTCGGTCACGGCCCCAGCATCACCGCCCTGTGCGGCATCATCGCCCGGCGCAGTGGGGTCACCCTGCGCAACATTGTCGTTTCGTGCGGCATCTACCGGTCCGGCCGGGTCATTAGTCATGGCCGTTCCTCACGCCGCGTAGATGGTCGTTCCGTGGTGGACGGTACGCAGGCAGCGCGGCAGGGGCGTGCCCGGGTCGAGCGGAGGCAGGCCGGGGACACGGGAGCGAGGGTCGGTGGACCAGCGCTGCACTGTGTCCGAGGCCGCGGCGACCACCAGGTCGGCCGCGTCCCAGACCGCATAGGAGGCGGGTGCTCCCGGTACGAGGGTTCCGGCCACGCCGTCCCGGACGCCACCGGCCCGCCAGGCACCGCGGGTGGCGGCGGAGAAGGCGGCGCGCGGGGAGATCTGATGCCCCGGCGTGCGATGGTGTGCGGCGGCACGCACCGCGGCCCACGAATTCAGCGCCGTGACGGGCGCATCGGAGCCGATGGTCAGCCCGATCCCGGCGGAGGCCATGGCCGAGAACGGGTTCAGGGCCGCGGCGCGCGCGGCGCCCAGGCGCGCGGCGTACATACCGTCCGATCCGCCCCATGCGGCGTCGAAACCCGGCTGCACACTGGCCAGGACGCCGTTCCGGGCGAAGGTGGCGATGGCGTCGGCATCGATCAGCTCGGCATGTTCGATTCGATGCCCGCGCGCGGCCACGGCGGGCCCGCCCAGTTCGGCCGCCACCCGCGAGATCCCCTCCGCGACCGCCGCGGTCGCCGCGTCCCCGATGGCGTGAAATCCGGCCTGGATCCCGGCCTCGGTGCAGGCGCGCAGGTGCGCGGTGATCGCGTCGACGTCGAGATATCCGATGCCGCGGGTGTCGCGATCGGCGTACGGCGCGCGCAGCCAGGCGGTGTGCGAACCCAGCGAACCGTCGACAAACAGATCACCCGCCAGGCCGTGTACCCCGAGATCCTTCACCAGCAGCCGCGCCTCGTCGGCCGTGCGCACGACCTCACCCCAGTACGCCCGCACCTGCACGCCGTGCGAAAACTCCAGCAGCTCGGTCACATCGGCGCGGCCGGAAATCTCCGGTCCCGCGCATTCGTGCACCGCGACAATGCCATTGGCGGCGGCATGATCCAGGGCGGCACGGCGCGCGCGATCACGCTGCGCGCGGTCGAGCCGATCCAGCACCGCCGCGCGGGCGAGGTGATGCGCCCGCGCGCACAGCGGCTCGCCGCGGGAATACCCGGTGGCCGTACCGATCTGCGGCACCGCCTCCAGCAGCGCGGTCGACACGACCGCCGAATGTGCGTCCACCCGAACCAGATACGCGATCCGACCCGGCCCCGCCGCCGCATCGATCTCCGCGGGGGTCGGCGGCCGCTGCTGCGCCCACCGGCTCTCGTCCCACCCCTCCCCGATGATCACACCCTCGGGATGCGCCCGCGCGTACTCACCCACCAGCGCCAGGCACTGCTCCAGCGACTCGGCCCCCGACAGGTCCAGCCCGATCAACTGCAGCCCCAGCGCGGTGACGTGCACATGCGGATCCACGAACCCGGGCGCCAGGAACGCCCCATCCAGATCGACGACCTCGGCCTCGGGATGCAGCGCCCGCCCCGCCCGCTCGGCCCCCAGCCACACCACGATCCCGTCCGTCACCGCCATCGACGTAGCGTCAGGCGAACTCGGGCTATGGATGCGACCGCCGATCAGCAACTGGGTACTCACGACACCCCAGTCTGCCGCATGGGCTGCATCGACTCCGCGTCCCCTCCGCCACGGCAGCCGCGGCCGATTCCTCCCGCCCCGCCTGGCTGCGATCCGTCACCGCCCGCGAAACCCGTGCGGTCCCGTCCGATCCGATGCCGATAGTCCCGCAGGGTATCGCCGGTCACCTCCGGCCGCCGAGACCGGCGACACCTCTCGCCGATCGGCCGCTGAATTACCGCAGTTCAGATGGGGAAAGTTACCCCGGTCAGTTCCTCCGAGACCGTCCACAGGCGGCGCTGGACGGACTCATCGTGGGACTGCCGACTGGACTTGACCAGCTCCGGGTAGCCCCGGGTCTCGAAAAGACCGCCGGGGCCGTAGTACTGACCGCCGATCACGCCGGGATCGGTGGCGGCGCGCAGCGAGGGCAGGGCGCCCATCGCGGCGGGCTGGGCGATCAGCGGCGCGGCGCCGGCGAGGAACGAGGGCAGGTGGCGCATCAGCTCGGTGTCGGCGGCACCGGGGTGGGCGGCGACCGCGATGGTGGCGTCCGCGCCGGACAGCCGGCGCTGCAACTCATAGGTGAACATCAGGTTCGCCAGCTTGGACTGGCCGTACGCCCGCACGCGGCTGTAGGACCGCTCGAACTGGAGGTCGTCGAAGTCGATCCGGGCACGGATGCGGTGCCCGACGCTGCTGACCGTCACCACCCGCGAGCCCGGCACCGGCAGCATATGGTCCAGCAGCAGCCCGGTGAGGGCGAAATGCCCCAGATGGTTGGTGCCGAACTGCAATTCGAACCCGTCACCGGTCGTCTGCTTCGGCGGGTACATCACACCGGCGTTATTGATCAACAGGTCGATCCTCGGGTGATCGGCCCGCAACTGGTCCGCCGCGGCTCGGACAGAGTCCAGCGAGCCCAGGTCGAGCTGCTGCAGCGTGACCTCGGCCCCGGGGACGGCGTCGGCGATGCGGGCCACCGCGCTCTTGCCCTTCTCCAGGTTCCGTACCGCCAGCACCACCGCGGCGCCGTGCGCGGCGAGCAGCCGGGCGGTGTCGAATCCCAGACCGGTATTCGCGCCGGTGACCACGGCAAGCCGCCCCTCCTGGCCGGGAATGTCGTCACTCTTCCACTGTGCGGTCATGTTTCCTCCTGATTACAGACCGTCGGTCTCTTGTCTTCTCAAAGGTAAGAGACCGACGGTCTGATGTCAAGAGACCGCCGGTCTGTAGTATGTATTCATGCCTTTTCAGCGCGCCCGCAGCGAGGAGCAGCGAGAGATACGGCGCCGGACGATCCTGGACACGACGGCAGCGATGCTCGAATCCATGCCGGCCGCCGAGGTCAGCCTCAATGAACTGAGCCGCCGCGCCTGCCTGGCCAAGTCGAATGTGCTGCGCTACTTCGAATCTCGCGAGGCGATCCTGCTGGAACTGCTCGATCGCGCGATGAAGCGGTGGTTGAGCGAACTGTCCGGGCAACTGGCCGCCGAGATCGACCCGCACGCCTCGCCCCGCGAGCGCGGCGACCAGCTCGCCGCGATCCTCACTCGCTCGGTCACGCCCGAGCGAGTGCTGTGCGACCTGCTCAGCGCCCAGGCCGGTGTACTGGGACAGAAGATCTCCGTCGAGGTCGTCGCCGGCTACAAGCGGGCAATGTTCGACAACAACACCGCCCTGGCCGAGCTGGTCGGCCGCCGGCTGCCGGAACTCGGCGAGGACGGCGCGTGGCGGGTATGCGCCACGACCCTGATGCTCATCGGCGCGCTGTGGAGCCACACCCGGCGCTCCGCCAGCGTGGTCGCCGCCTACGAGGCCGATCCCTCCCTGGCATCGATGCGCATAGACTTCGCCGACTTTCTGCGGGACGCTCTCACCACACTCATCGCCGGAACCCTCACCCGCAGTAGCGATTTACCGTCGCATTGACCCGTCGGACAGCGCCTCAGGACGGTCGGCACGCCTCCATGACGGCGGTGATCGATGCCATTCCCGGCCGTGCGGCCACCACCCGCACGATGGCGGTGTCCAGCCCCTCCGCGAGGCGGCGGAAGGCGGCGGCAGCACCGGCGGCCGGGCCGAAGTAGCCCACCTGTTTCGCCAGTTCCACCGGGAACGCGTCGATCAACTCATCCTGGGAGGCGCCGCGCTCGCGGCGCTCCTCGAGTTCGGTCAGCGCCTCGTCGAAGCCCATCCGCCCGAAGTGGCCGCGGTATCCCAGGGCCTTGTTCGCACCGGGCCAGGCGAGCGCGTATCCCATCAGCGCCTTGGTCAGCGCGCGACGGGCGGCGTCCACGTCGTCGTCGACGCAGATACGGATGTATTCGGTCATGGTGACCTCGCTCGGGTCGCGACCGGCGGCCTGGGCGCCCTGTGTCACGATGTGGCGGTTGGCGGCCACCTGTTCGGGCGTGCACCAGTTGAAGGCGGCGCCGTCTGCCGCCTCGCCCGCGAGCGTGAGCATGTTCGGGCCGAGGGCGCCCAGCACGACGGGTACCCTCGGCGGCTTCAACCCGAGTTGCAGGCCGTGCAGCGTGATGGCCTTGCCCTCGTGCTCCACCACCTCGCCGGCCAGCAGGGCACGCAATGTCACCAGCCATTCGCGCATGGTGCCGATCGGCCGCAGGGTGTCGGGCAGGCCCAGCGCATGACGGAAGGCCGGGGTGTGCAGGGCGCCGGAGCCCACTCCGAGTACGAACTTGCCGCCGCTGATCTCGCCGACCGTCGCCGCGCAGGACGCCAGCGCCGGCGCGGTCCAGAAACCGATCGGAACGACCGAGACGCCGGTTCCGATGCCGCCGGACACAACGTCCGCGCTCGCGACGGACCACTGGGCACAGATCTGCATCGGATCGCGCCCATTTCCGGCGTTGGTCCAGACGCTCTCATAACCGAGGCGAGCGGCATCCCTGCCCAGCTCGCGGTACTGATCCCAGGACAACCCGAGCCCCTGATCGACCCCGACTGCGATCTCCATGCCACACCATCCTCGTGTAGTTCAGCACCCGCACGTGGGATCAGAACGCTATCACTCGAGGCCGACGGGCCCATACCGGCGCGCGTGCGATGCCCCCGGCGGCGCCACCGAGCGGATACGGTGGTGGTAGCCGTGCCGACCGACGATTGGAGTTGCCGTGACCAGCGAAAACACCACCAGGCTCGCGGTGCTGATCGATGCGGACAACGCCCAGCCCTCGATCGCGGACGGGCTGCTGGCCGAGGTTGCGAAGTACGGCACGGCGCATGTGAAGCGCGCGTATGGCGACTGGACGAGTTCGAATCTGAAGGGCTGGAAGGAGCAGCTGCTGGAACAGTCCATTCAGCCGATCCAGCAGTTCGGGTACACGACCGGGAAGAACTCCACCGATTCGGCGATGATCATCGATGCGATGGACCTGCTCTACACCGGCAAGCTCGACGGGTTCGTCATCGTCTCCAGCGACAGCGATTTCACGAGGCTGGCCAGCCGCATCCGCGAATCCGGGCTCACCGTCTACGGATTCGGCCAGCGCAAGACCCCCAGCCCCTTCGTCGCGGCGTGCGACAAGTTCATCTACACCGAAAACCTCACCGGCACAACGGAAGAACCGGGCGCCGCTAAATCACGCAAGGCCACGGCCAACCAGCTCAAGGACGATACCAAACTGATGAACCTGCTCCGCAATGCCGTGGACGCCGCCTCCGACGATTCCGGATGGGCGATGCTGTCCGGCGTCGGGTCGATCATCAACAAACAGCGCCCCGACTTCGACCCGCGCACCTACGGCTACAGCAAGCTCGGCGAATTATTCACCGCCACAACACTGTTCGACGTGGAGGGCCGTAGCCCCGGAGAAGGCAAGCCCGAGGTGAACTACGTCCGCCGCCGGCCGGGGCGGTAATCACAGCGGCATGCTCCGCACTCCCGCGGGCGGGAGTTGCCCCACTCACCCTGCACGTGGAAGGACTATTGCTGGTCGAGCATTGGGCGGGCGGTGCCCTGGCCGTCGTCGTAGTACTCGTGCACGACCACGCCGTCCACCACATCACCCGCGGGGTCGACGACCACGCCGCGGTATCCGCCGGCCATCGACAGGCGGTCGATGTGGCGGTTGGCGAAGGCGGCGACCAGCGGGCGCAGCAGCACGCGGGTGGGCAGCAGGAGCAGCAGGCCCACGACTGAGGTGACCAGGCCGGGGACGAACATCGCGACCGCGCCGAGGGTGACCAGCGCGCCGTCGGCGACGGCGGTACCGGGGGTGATCTCCCCGCGCCCGGCGCGCCGGAACTGCTCGAAGACCCGGCGGCCCTGCGAGCGGACCACGATCAGGCCCAGTCCCGAACAGGCGATGAGCAGCAGAATCGTCGCGGCGACGCCGATGAAGTGGCCGACCACGACGAGGGCGGCGATCTCGACTACCAGGTAGAGGGCGAACAATACGGCGGGCATGGCGGTCCTTTCGAAAACCATCTAGTCCATACAACGACCGGAGTGCCGGATTTTCTCCCGCTGCGGCTGAATCCTTACTGAGAATTCACGCCCTGCCGGGGTCCACCCCGCGACCGGGCCCGCAGCGGCGGTCAGGCACCGGGTCTGACCAGACCGGTCTCGTACGCCAGCACCACCGCCTGCACCCGGTCGCGCAGCCCGAGCTTCGTCAGCACGCGGCCCACATGCGTCTTCACGGTTGCCTCGGACAGAAACAATTCGGCCGCGATCTCGGCATTGGAACGGCCCGCGGCGATCTGCTCGAGCACCTCGCGCTCGCGCGCGGTGAGCACATCGAGCATTGCCGCATCGCGCATACCAGCCGGATCCCCGGCGATCAGCCGATCCAGCAGCCGCTTGGTCACCTTCGGCGAGACCACCGCGTCCCCGGCCGCCACGCTGCGGATCGCCGAGATCAGATCCTCCGGCGGGGTGTCCTTGAGCAGGAATCCGCTCGCACCCGCCCGCAGCGCACCCAGGGCGTGTTCGTCCAGATCGAAGGTCGTCATCACGAGAACCTTGCTGCCGCACCCGGATTCGAGAATCTGCCCGGTAGCGGTGACGCCGTCGACCACGGGCATCCGCACATCCATCAGCACCACATCGGGCGAAAGCTCCCGAGCCCGCTGCACGGCCGTGGCCCCGTTGTCGGCCTCCCCCACCACCGTGAGATCGGGATGTGCCCCCAACACCATCCGCAGCCCGGCCCGCATCAACTCCTGGTCGTCGACGACAAGTACGGTGATCGGCACCCGTTCAATCTACTGGGCCGCAACGACGATCACGGCACGGCGACCGATGTGAGCGGCCTCACCACGAATGATTCCCATCAGTCATCGTGCACGCCGCGGTTAATCGGCGAGGTCGCGGGACAGGGGGATGGTGGCGTGCACGCGCCAGCCGCCCTCGGGGCGGTGCCCGGCCTCGAGTGAACCACCCAGGACCGCCACCCGCTCGCGCATGCCGACCAGGCCGAGGCCGCTGCCGGTGATGCCGTTGCGGGCGGCCGTGCCGGGGACCAGGGTTACCCCGGCGGCCGCGTGGCCGAGGTCGGTGACCTCCACCAGCACCTCGCCATCCCGACTGTGCACTCGCACCCAGGCTCTCGAGTCCGGCCCGGCATGACGCAGCGTATTGGTCAGCGATTCCTGCACGATGCGGTGCACGCCCAGGCTGACCTCGGGGGCGATGCCGTCCAGCTCGCCGGACAGCTCCAGCTCGACCGCCAGCCCGGCGCTGCGCACCATCGCCACCAGCCGTGCGAGCCCGGCGGTGCCGTGCTGGGGCAGTTCTTCGGGGGCATGGTCGGTGCGCAGCAATGCGACCGTGCGGCGCAGTTCGCGCAGCGCATCGCGGCCGGTACCGGCGATGGTGCCCAGGGCCTGCTCGGCGACGTCGGGATCGCTGCGCAGCGCGTATCGGGCGCCGTCGGCCTGCACGACGATCACGCTGACCGCATGCGCGACGATATCGTGCAGCTCGCGCGCGATCCGGGTGCGTTCGGCCGAAACCGCCTCGTGCGCACCGCGTTCCCGGTCGTAGTCGGCCACGGCCAGCCGCGCGGCCACCTCGGCGTCGTAGGCGTGGCGGGCGCCGAGGAATTCCGCGAGTGTCCAGCACAGCGCGTAGAACAGGGTCAGGATGGCTATCGTCATCGACACCGATTCGCGCTCCAGCACATCGGCCAGGGCGGCGTCCACGGCCAGGCCGACGAGGTAGATCAGCCCCTCCCGCCGCCCCACATACGCGACCAGCGTGTACAGCGCGATGCCCACCGCACCCAGCGCCGGCGTCTGGAGATTCTCACCGACCGCCCGGCCGGCGACGGAGGTCAGTATCGCCAGCCCCAGCAGCATGCCCGCACTCGTCCGCGGATACCTGCGGCGCACGATCACCGGTAATGGAATCAGCACCGCGACCACGACATACGCGGCGATGTTCCGCTTGCCGCCGACGCTCAGCAGATCGGCGATCAGCAGCACGCCGGCCAGCATCGAGTCGGCGACCAGCGGTCTGCCACGAAGCCACAGGCTGAATCGGCGCACCCGCCCAGCCTAGATTCAGCAGCGCACCTCGGCGGGCATCGGCCGGGCCGCGGTGGCGACATGGGCCGTGTGCCCCGCGAGCCAGGGCGCCAGCACACGCGAGGTGGTCTCGCGAATCTTGCGCTGCAGGCGTTCGCCGTCCTCGATCGCGTGACGCCCGGAGAACAGCACCGTCAACGCGCCGGAGACCGCACCGACCACCGCGCCGACCAGGGCCGCGGCGCCGACCTCGTCGAACTCCTCGGGGAATGCGGCGCGCAGCTGGCGGGCGATCTCCTGCTGCGCAGTCAGCTGCGCGTGCGCGGCGCGGCCGCTGACTGCGGGCACCGTGCGCGACACCTGGGCGCGCAGCACCGCGATCCGGGCGGCCAAGTCGTCCCCGAGGTGGTCGCCCGGATTGTCACCGGCCGCACGCAGTGCGCGCAGCAGCACCTCGACGGGCCGCTCGTCCGGGCGGCGAGTGGAGATGGCCTGGATGGCCGCGCGCACCCGGTCGTCGGGTTCGGGGAAGAGTAGCTCCTCCTTGCTTTCGAAATAATTGAAGAAGGTGCGGGTGCCCACCTCGGCGGCGGCGGCGATGTCGGCGACGGTACTCGCCTCATAGCCATGGGATTCGAACATGTCTACGGCGGCCTCGAGGAGGGCGCGGCGGGTGCGTTCCCGCTTACGGTCGCGAAGGGCGGATGGCGGCACGCGGGCAGACAGTACGGCATACGACGCGAAATTCGCGGCAGGCAGCGTGTCGCCGCGCGTTACATCGCACGCACATCCGCACGGCCTGCGATCTTGCGTTCGCTGCCGGATTGCACGGCGCGTCACCCAGGGCCGCAACGGATTTGCCCACCTGCACGACCGGTTCGCCCACACTCCGCACGGCAATGCTGTTGAAGGGGCAGCACCCCAGCAATTAGCGTGTGCGGAGTGAGCATCGCATCCCGCACCGTGGACGAGCAGTTCCGCGCGCTGCCGCTGGCCGCCCTGGCCGACGCCGCGCTCGAAGCCGCGCGTGCCGCCGGCGCCGACTACGCCGACCTGCGCGTGCACCGCCTGGTCCAGCAGTCCATCCGGCTGCGCGACGGCCGCGTCGAGGCGGTCACCGATTCCACCGACCTCGGCTTCGCGGTCCGCGTCATCGTCGACGGCACCTGGGGTTTCGCCTCCCATGCCGACCTGTCCCCCGCCACCGCCGTGCAGGTCGCGCGCCGCGCGGTCACGGTGGCGACCTCGTTGCGCGCGATGAACCGCGAGCACGTGCGGCTGGCCGACGAGCCTGTCTATCGCGACGCGCACTGGGTCTCGGACTATGCGATCGACCCGTTCGAGGTGCCGACGCCGGAGAAAGTGGCGCTCCTGCAGAACTATTCGGAGCGCCTGTCCGCCGCCGACGGCGTCGACCACGTCGAGGCGAACGTTCTGCAGGTCAAGGAGCAGACCTACTACGCCGACACCGCCGGAACCTCGATCACCCAGCAGCGGGTGCGGATGCATCCGCAATTCGAGGCGATCACGGTGGACGCCTCGGCAGGCGTCTTCGAGACGATGCGCACCGTCGCGGCCCCGGCCGGGCGCGGCTGGGAGTACCTCACCGGCGCCGACGGCGTCTGGGACTGGACCGGCGAGCTGGCACGGATCCCGGAGTGGCTCGCGGAGAAGGTGAAGGCGCCGACCGTGACCCCCGGCCCCACGGACCTGGTCATCGATCCGACGAATCTGTGGCTCACCATCCACGAATCCATCGGCCACGCCACCGAATACGACCGCGCCATCGGCTACGAGGCGGCGTATGCCGGAACGTCGTTCGCCACGCCCGATCAGCTGGGCACGCTGCGCTACGGCTCCCCGATCATGCATGTGACGGGCGATCGCACGCAGCAATACGGCCTGGCCTCGGTCGGCTACGACGACGAGGGCGTGGCCGGGCAGCGCTGGGATCTGGTGCGCGAGGGCGTGCTCGTCGGCTATCAGCTGGACCGCGTGTTCGCCCCGCGCCTGGGCCTCGAGCGCTCCAACGGCTGCTCGTACGCCGATTCGGCGCATCACGTGCCGATCCAGCGGATGGCCAATGTCTCGCTGCAGCCGGATCCGGTGCGGGACACCAGCACCTCCGAGCTCATCTCCCGCGTCGAGAACGGCATCTACATCGTCGGCGACAAATCGTGGTCGATAGATATGCAGCGCTACAACTTCCAGTTCACCGGTCAGCGGTTCTTCCGGATCCGCAACGGGAGCCTGGCCGGTCAGCTGCGCGATGTCGCCTATCAGGCCACCACCACCGATTTCTGGGGCTCGATGGAGGCGGTCGGCGGCCCCTCGACGTGGGTGCTGGGCGGCGCATTCAACTGCGGTAAGGCCCAGCCCGGGCAGGTGGCGGCGGTCAGCCACGGCTGCCCATCGGCGCTGGTGCGCGGGGTCAACATACTCAATACACGATCGGAGGGTGGGCGGTGAGCGTGCTACACGGCGGCGAGGTCGTCGAGCGGGCCCTGGCCGCCTCGCGCGCGGACGAGGCGATCGTGATCGTCACCGACGCGTCGGAGGCCTCGCTGCGCTGGGCCGGAAATTCCATGACCACCAACGGATCCTCCACCTCGCGGGACTGGTCGGTCGTCTCGATCGTGCGCGAGGGCCCGACCGCGGCCCGGGTCGGCAGCGTCAGCTCGACGAGCGTGGACGCCACCGATATCGAATCGGTGGTGCGGGCGAGCGAGGATGCCGCGCGCTCGGCACCGCTCGCGCGCGACGCGATGCCGCTACTGGGGCCCGAGGAGGTGGGCGTGCATCTGGATCCGGAGTGGGCGGGCGAGCCCGCCGCCACCGGCATCGAGGTGTTCACCGGCCTGGCGCGCGATCTGGCCACGGGATTCGACGGCGCGGATCGGCTCTACGGCTTCGCCGAGCACCAACTGCACACCACCTGGCTCGGCACCTCCAGCGGAATCCGCCGCCGCTGGACCCAGCCGACCGGATCGGTCGAGATCAACGCAAAGCGCGGCGCCGCGGCCGATGTGGCCAGCGCCTGGGTCGGGGCGGGCACCCTGGACTTCACCGACGTCGACGCCCCCGCACTGCTCGCGGAGCTCGCGCGCCGGCTGGACTGGGGCACCCGGCGAGTCGAGCTGCCCGCCGGACGGTACGAGGCGCTGCTGCCGCCGTCCGCGGTCGCGGATCTGCTGATCTGCCTGATGTGGGAGATGCAGGGCCGCGGCGCCAACGAGGGCCATACGGCATTCTCGCGGGCGGGCGGCACCCGCGTCGGGGAACGGCTCACCGACCTCGGGCTGACCCTGTACTCGGATCCCCATGCCGGGGGCCTGGAGTATCGGCCGTTCGTCGCGACCTCGGCCTCCTCGCAGACGCTGTCGGTCTTCGACAACGGCCTGCCGGCCCAGCGCGTGGACTGGATCCGTGCGGGGGTCGTGGACAATCTGATGTATCCGCGCGCCACCGCCGCCGAATTCGATGCGCCCGTGACGATTCCCGGTGGCAACCTGCTGCTGACCGGCGGCTCGCCCGCCACACTCGAGGAGATGATCGCCGGCACCGAGCGCGGCCTGCTGCTGACCTGCCTGTGGTACATCCGCGAGGTCGATGCCGCCACCCTGCTGCTGACCGGGCTGACCCGCGACGGTGTCTATCTGGTCGAGAACGGCAAGGTAACGGCCACGGTGAACAACTTCCGCTTCAACGAGAGCCCGCTGGACCTGTTGCGCCGCACCACCGAGGCCGGGACCACCGAGGTCGCGCTGCCGCGCGAATGGAAGGAGTGGTTCACCCGCACCGCGATGCCGGCCCTGCGGATACCCGATTTTCACATGTCCTCGGTCAGCCGTGCGACCTGAGCGACGGCCCGTCCGGACCGGACGCTTGCGACATCTGCGGCCCTTCGGACATGACAACCCCGCACACCAGGCCGACCGCAGGGCCCCGGGCACGGTGACATGCCCCGGGGCGACCGCGACTCCGACTCATCCCGCCGCGGGATATGGCAGAATCGCGGGCCAGGACAGTGATCTTTTGCCGCATCGAGATCGACTCGGGGCGACGGGCCGGGGCGGCTCGGGGCAGGGCTCGCGCACAGTCGAGGTGGGGTTCCATGACGCAGGACACCGGTGGCCCGGTCTTCAATCCGCTGATCGAGCAGGCCAAGACCGGATCGGTCTCGCTCAATGTGGAACCGCAGGCCTTCCTGGCACTGGATAAGGCGCTGCAGCAGCGCAAGACGGAGATCCAGACGATCCAGCAGCTGGTGCAGCAGGTGCACAACCACGATTCCTGGGGCGTCGGCGAGCAGTCGGCGATTCTGACCTCGGCTCATACGATCGTGCAGCGCTTCCGCGACAAGGGCAGCGGCGGCGCCAATAATGCCTACGACACGCTGCAGGATCATTGGAAATCCGCCGACGAGTTGCAGACCCTGTTCCGTACGATCTGTGATCGGCTACAGCAGACCGACAGCGAGTTCGCCGCGAAACTCCGTGCGGCCCAAGCGAATGTGGGGGCGGTGAAGTGACGACCTACGACGCGCCGGGCATCACCGATCCGGAGAATGTGGACGCCCTGACCCATCAGCAGATCTACGACGCGTTCCAGACCGTCGGGGAGCACTGCGCGGATGTCGTCGCCGCCTGGCAGCAGGCGGGCACTGCGTGGCGCACCTCCACCACCGGCCTGGTGCAGGCCGTGCGCACCGCCGTGGACGGTCACTGGACCGGCGCGGCCGCCGAGGCCGCACTCGCGGCGGTGACCGGATACGGCACCCAGGCAACGGATCTGGCGGATTTGTTCGATCAGACCGGACAGGTCGTGGCGAATACCGCGCAGGCCGCGCTGACCACCAAGGCGTATATCCCGAAACCGGTTCCGGTCACCGCGGACCAGACGAAGGATCCGACCGGATTCGACACCCAGACCCGCAGCGCGAGCAAGGCGCAGGACGACGCGCGGCAGACCATGCAGCAGCGCTACGTGGTGCCGTTCACCGACCAGGACGCCCGCATACCCACGTACCCGCCCGCGAATTCGCCCGCGGGCGGCGATACGGTCACGGCCCTGGCCGCGAATGACGGTGCGGCGGTGTCGAGTTCGGTCGTCCCGAGCGAGTTCACCGCGCCCGGATCCACCACCGTGCCCGCCGGCACACACCTGTCCCCGGCCGGCGCGCCGGTCGCCTCGAGCCTGTCCAACCCGGCCCTCGGCGCCGATGTGTACGACCCGTCGACGCGGCCGTCGGTGAACACCGTGTTGTTCGGTTCCACCAAGCCGCCCAGGACCGTACTCACCGACGGATCGCAGGTTCCCGCGGTGACCCGGCCGTCGAGTTCGGTCCCGGTCAATGCCGCTCCGGCCGTGACCTCCGGCACCTCGCCCGGCACGACCCAGACCGACCCGTCCGCGACATCGCCCGCGGGCACGCATGATGCACCGCAGCGGCCGGCATCCGATCAGCCCCGGCTGGATCCTGGGACCACGCCCGATCATCGGACAACGCCCGCGTCGACAGGTCTGCCGGCCGACGGTACAACTCCGGCGTCGGCGAGCCAGTCCGCCGCAACGCCACATCCGGACACCGGCGGCGCGACGGCTACCGGATCTCCCGGCGGCGCCTCCAGCGCCACCGGGACTCCCGCCACCACCGATGCGCCCGGATCCGCCGGCACATCCGATAGCGGGCGGCCGGACGCGACGACCCCGGCGCCGAATTCGTCACGAATGCCCGCGCCGTCGCCGGGAACGTCACTGCCCGGTGCGGCATCGCTGCCCGGCCCGCTGGCGGCGTCGAGCATCGCGGGCCCCGCACTGGGTGCGGCATCGAGCATCGCGGGCCCCGCGCTCGGTGCAGCGTCGATGATTCCGAGCCCGCCGTCTATACCGAACCTTCCAGCGCCCATGCCTACTCCGCCACCGATCCCGCCTGCGCCCGCCCCGAACCTCGGCGTCCCGACGCCCGGGCCCGTGGCCCCGGGACCGAATATCCAGGCCCCCGGACCGCAGTACCCGGGATCGAATGCCCCCGCACCCGGCCCGAATACCCCCGCGCCCAGGCCGATTCCGAACATCCCGCCCACAAATACACCCATACCACCGCCCGGACCGGCCACCACGTCGAATTCCCTGCCGCCCGATGCGCTGACCGAGCCCGCGGCGGCCGCGGTCACCGGCGCCGCGGCGGCCGAACTGAGCGACGATCCCCACCATCATCACGACCCGCGCGCGCCGCGCCCGCGGGTCAGATACCAGGGCGACCGGGACCGGGTGGGCAAGAAAGTCGATCTCTACGAGTCCACCACCACCGAGATGGCGGGCACCGAGCAGTACGGCCAGGCCACGATCGGCGAATATACAGACCCGGATGACCGGGACCGGGCAAGCTCGAAAGCCAAGCCCGGCCCCGCCACAACAGCACCCACCGAACACCACGTCCAGGCCACAATCGGCGAAAACGCACGCCCCGGCGACCCGGTCCGGACGGACCCGCCGGTCGACCCAGGCAACACGCCGACCCCGGCCGAAACCGCACCCCCCGAGCACTACGTCGAACCCACCATCGGCGAATACACCCACCCGGACGACGAAGCCCGGACAGGCCCGAGGGCCGAGCCCCTCCCCGTCGGCACGGCGCCCGCCGAACGGTACGTCCAGGGCACGATCGGCGAATACGACCAGGCCCGGTCCGATACGGCGGCCGACCCCGGCAATACGCCCACCCCCGCCGAAACCGCACCCCCCGAGCACTACGTCGAACCCACCATCGGCGAATACACCCACCCGGACGACGAGGTCGGAACGGGCTCGAAGGCCGACCTCAGAGCCGACGAGTACGTCCAGCCCACGATAGGTGGATGATGGCCACTTGGTCGTTCGACGAGGAGGAATTCGCGGCGCTGTGGTTCGGGCCGGCGAACGACCGCATGCTCTATCCGCTCACCTATCTGTCCCGGTTCGGCCATGTGAACGAGCGCGACACCTACTGGGAGCAGGTACGCCACGAATACTCCGAGCAGGGCAGGCTGACCTGGGATCAGGCCGATCTGCTCCGGCGCGCGTTCACCGTGCTCACCGCGCCGGAGGTGTGGGCCGAGATTCACGGCGTATCGGATCAGGCGGGCCCGATCCGGGTCGCGGCCGCCCGCCACGACCAGCATGCCGCTCTCGCAATACAATTCACCCGCCGCCCGCGTGTCGAGGTGAGCATCATCGCCGCGGATCGGCTCTCGACCCAGCTGGGCGGGCTGTTGCCGCACTGCCCGCCCGGCAGCCATGCACCCCAGGTGTTCGCCGACGCCGACCTGTACCCCGAACGTCAGCCCGCCGTGCACTTCACCGGTGATTCCACACCGCTGCAACGGTATCGGCGGCTGGTCCACCGCCCGTCCGGCGGCGCCGGGGTCATCACGGTGTTCCGCGGCCCCCGAAACCACGGCGGCACCCAGCCGCGCAAGGTCGGCACGGCCCGCTGGTACGACATCCACGACGACGGCCGCTACCTCGAAACCGGTCACCGCACCATCACCGTCCAACCCGCCGACGCGGCCGCGGTGCAGAGCTCGATTGCCCGGCTCCTGGACCACGCCCTGTTCGAATACCGCGACTACGTCGAGGATTCGGGCGAATTCGTGCGGCGGTAGCCCTTCACCTCAGACGTCGCGCGCGGCGAGGGTTGCCGCACCCAGCAGGCCCATTCCCGCGGCCCACGCGGCGAATACCAGAATGCTCAGCCACGGACTGGACCACGCCAGCGCCCCGATGCCGTCGGTCACCGCGTTCTGCTCATTGGCGAACGGAAGCAGTTTACGGATGACGGCCCCGGTGTTGTCGCCCGCGAACAGCGCGAGGTTCTCCGCTCCGCCCGCCCACACCAGGATAAGGACGGCCACCGCAGCCGAATTGCGCACCAGCGCACCGAGCCCGACGGCGAATACGACGGCGAGGAACATCACCGCGGGTACCACCCACAGCGGATTGGCGTTGCCGCCGAACCCGATTCGACTGCCATCCACGCCGGTGGACCATTTCAGCGAGTATTCGGCGACGACCGTGAGCACGAATGAATATGCCGCACAGGCCAGCCCGTAGACCAGCCCCTTCGCGGCAAGCACCGGGATTCGCCGGGGCGTCGCGGCGTAGGTGAGCTGAATCATGCCGGTTCGGTACTCCTGCGCCACCGACAGCGCGCCGACGATCATGAACACCGCCAGGCCGACACCCGGCAACCCCTGGCCGCCGACGATGCCGCCCAACGCCATCCAGTTGTCGAGATAGACGGGCTGCCCGTCGGTGCCGCTCCCGCTTTTCCAGATGCCCAGCAGCACCGCGTATCCGACGGTCACCGCCAGCACCAGCAGGCCCAGCCACAGCGGCTGACGGGTGGTGCGCAGCTTCGTCCATTCCGACCACAGCAGCAGTTTCATCGTGCGGGCTCCAATTCCGCTGTCGTGCCCGCTGTTACAGCGGCCATGAACGCCGCCTCCAGCGAGCCTGCGCCCGCGACGAAGCCGGGCAGCGTATCGTCGGCGATCAGCTTGCCGCGATCCAGCACGACCACACGGTCCACGGTGCGCTCCGCCTCGGCCAGCAGATGACTGGACATCAATACGGCCCGGCCTTCTCCTGCGAGGCCGCGCATCAGTTCCCGAATCCACACGATGCCTTCGGGATCCAGGCCGTTGACGGGCTCGTCCAGCAGCAGGATGGCGGGATCGCCCAGCAGTGCGGCCGCGATCCCGAGGCGCTGCGACATCCCCAGCGAGAACGTTCGCACCCTGCGGTCGGCCACGTCCGCCAGGTTAGCCAGGCCCAGGACCGTGTCGACCCGCTCGGGCGGGACGCCGCTGCTGTGGGCCAACCAGCGCAGATGATTACGGGCGGTGCGGGCCGGGTGTGCTCGCTGCGTCTCCAGCATCGAACCGACGGTGCGCCACGCCTGGTTCAGCTCTCGATAGCGCCGCCCGTTGATCAGGATTCGCCCCGACGTCGGCGTCAGCAGGCCCAGCATGGCCTTGAGGGTCGTGGTCTTGCCCGCACCGTTCGGCCCGAGGAAGGCCGTGATCGTGCCGGGGCGCACGGTGAAGCTGAGATCGTCGACCGCCGCCGTGCGTCCGTACCGCTTGGTGAACCGGTCGACGATGATTCCCTCGTCGCTGTGGGTCATCGGTCAGCAGCTGGTTTGGAACTGCTTGGCCAGCGAGCAGACCGACGCCTTGGACAGCTTCCAGTGATTGCCGCCGCCGGCATAACTCAGCGGCGTTGTCTTGACCTGCCCCTGCCGGTTGGAGTGGTCGTTGAGCGTGATCGCCAGTTGCGCCGTCATGGTGTCACCGCCGGCCGCCGGGTTGATCACCTTCCAGGTGTACGCCCACCCGAAGACGTCCTCGAGGGCGGCGATATTGTCTGCACCGGTGATCGCGCTCGGATCGGCGAGCTCGTTGATGCGCGCGGTGCGGTCCGCGGCGCGGTTGAGAATCAGGTGCAGCTGACTCGTCAGCTGATCGCCACTGGGCGCCGGCGGGGCCGCCTCCGCCTCCGGTACAACCAAACCCATTGCCACCATGGCGCATCCGACAACCACTGCCACTCGAACCTTCACCGCTACCTCCACTCAACTGACTGCCGCACCGATCAACGACATCGAATTACCTTAGCCTAACCTAACAACATTGCGAGAAGGCGGTCAACAGGCACCCGTCGTCATGATTGGGCCGCAACCGAAGTGTCGTTATGCGCCCCCCGGCCCGAGCAGATACCAGCCGAGCGCCCAGCGGGGCACATTCACCGATCACCGAGGAGCGGGGTCGATAGCACTGGACGGCCCGAGATCGGGCCGCAGTTGACCCACGAAGAACACCGGACCGAAGGCGGCCGCACAGGATGCCCGGAAGTGTTTCCTACTCAGGCGGATTCGGCGAGGGCGGCTGATTGCCATACGTCGGCGAGGTCCTGCAGGGGGATACCCAGGGCGCGGGACAGGCCCACGACCGTGCCGAAGGCGGGACTGGGCAGGCGGCCGGATTCGATCTTGCGCAGGGTTTCCGGGGAGATTCCGGCCACACCGGCGACCTCGCCCAGGTCACGCCCGGCGCGGGCCGAACGCAGGCAGGAGCCGAGGCGGCGGCCGGCCTCGATCTGGGCCGGAGTGTGCGGAAGACGGACCATGGGGCCAGATTACGGCTGGTATTAAAATAACGCAATCTGGTATACAAATACCGCCGTACGTTACAGTGGTATTTAAATACCGAAGAGAGAGGTGATCGTGGTCGAACTGAAGACGCCCGCCGAGATCGAGAAGATGCGCGTGACAGGGCAATTCGTCGCACAGACCCTGGCCGGGCTGCGCGAGCGAGCCCGCGTGGGCGTCAATCTGCTGGAGCTCGAGGAGTATGTGCGCGGGCGCATCCGGGAACGCGGTGCGACCTCCTGCTACTGGGACTACTCGCCGTCCTTCGGCCGCGGCCCGTTCCGCAACACCGTCTGCCTGTCGGTGAACGATGCTGTGCTACACGGACTTCCGTTCGATTACGCGCTGCTCGACGGCGACGTGCTGACCATGGATCTGGCGGTCGGGATCGACGGCTGGGTCGCCGATTCGGCGACCACCGTCATCGTCGGGACGCCTGCCGCCCCGGACCTGCACCTGGTCGCCGCCACCGAGGAGGCCCTGGCGGCCGCCATCGCGGTCGCGGTACCCGGCAACCGGATCGGTGACATCTCCGCGGCCATCGCTGCGGTCGCCCGCGCACACGGATACCCGGTGAATACCGAATTCGGCGGTCACGGCCTGGGCCGCACCATGCACGAGGATCCGCACATCCCCAACGACGGCCGCGCCGGACGCGGATTTCGCCTGAAGCCCGGCCTGACCATCGCCATCGAGCCCTGGTTCGCCGCCACCACCGACAAGATCGTCGTCGACCCCGACGGCTGGACCCTGCGGTCGGCCGACGGTTCCCGCACGGCGCACAGCGAGCACACGATCGCCATCACCGCCGACGGGCCGCACATACTCACCCTCGCCGGCTGAGTACCCGCCATCGGCTGGAGCATCGCAAGTCATCGGTACGCACTGGATCGTGACGGTTCACACCCATGCCGGTAGCACACCAGCGGGTGCGTACCGGCAATATCGAGTGCGTACCTGCGGGATCTCGGTGGGCCTGCCAAACCACCAGCTCGACATCCCGGCCATTCGTCCGGATTGCGCGGCACTGCCGTTAGGATCTCTGCGTGGAGAATCCCTTCGGCCCCGTGGGCACCGCGAGTTACGTGCTGCTGACCACGTTCCGCAAGAACGGCACCCCGGTGGGCACGCCGCTGTGGGCGGCGCTGGACGACGGCAAGCTCTACGTCTGGACCGTCACCGACAGCTGGAAGGTCAAGCGGATCGGCAACAATCCCGCGGTGACGCTGCAGCCGTGCAGTGCGAGCGGTAAGCCGCGCGGCGCGGTCGTCAACGGCACCGCACGGATCCTCGACGACACCGGTAGCGACCGGGTACGCGGGCTGATCAAACGGAAGTATTCGCTGCTGGGCTGGCTGACCATCACCGGCAGCCAGTTGCGGCGCGGGCGTACCGGCACCCTGGGCATCGAAATCACCGCCGACGCATAGCTTTCCGGGCAACCACTGCCGCTCGGGCCAGCGCTGCCACACGGCCGGCGGCGCCTGGTCCAGACGTGCCCTGGCGACCACTGCCGCCGGGCTACCGTCGCCGGGACTACCCTTCGGCGGGCTGTTCGGTGATCGCGATGCCGATCGAGCGATCGCTGCCCAGGAACAGTTTGTGGGCGCGGATCATGACGGTGCCGATCACCCCGTATTTGCGGCCGACCAGCCCGCGCACCCGCTCGGTCCCCACGGCATCGAGCAGCTCGGCCGTACCCGTGAGGATCTCACCCCCGGTGGTTCGCCCGCGGTTATCGCATTGCTGCAGCTTCACCTCCGGATTGCGGCGGATCCGCTTAACTTTCCACGTCTTAGGGTTGGTCCACACCACGATCCGGTCGCCGTCGGGCGCCACCCACACCGGCGCCCCGACGGGTGTGCCGTCCTTCCTGTAGGTCGTCAGCACTGCGTATTTGCTCTGCGCCAGCTCGTTCCACGTCATGCCGACAACGCTAGGCTCCAAATCACGCGAACGCATCCGTCCCGCGGCGCGCCCATCCCTACGACTACGCACGTACCCAATGGGGGACAGTCCCCCGCCCGACTATGCACCAGCTGTGCCGTCCCCTTCCGCTCCCCGTCCCTGGGCCGATGCGCCGCGATTCAATGAGGCCGATTCCCGCCGGGCCGGTGCACGCACTCGGCGTGGGCCGGCCCACCCAACGGTCCTACTCCAGCTCTCCCTCGGTCTCGAGATAGACCTCGCGCAGCCGGTCCAGGGTTTCCCGCTCCGGCTGCTCCCACAGACCGCGCTCGGCGGCCTCGAGCAGGCGTTCGGCGATGCCGTGCAGCGCCCACGGATTCGACTGCTCCATGAACTTGCGGTTGACCTCATCGAAGACGTAACTCTCCGAGAGCTTTTCGTACATCCAGTCCGCCACCACGTTGGTCGTCGCGTCGTAGCCGAACAGATAGTCCACGGTGGCGGCCATCTCGAACGCGCCCTTGTATCCGTGCCGGCGCATCGCCTCGAGCCAGCGCGGGTTCACCACGCGGGCGCGGAAGACCCGGGCGGTCTCCTCGGACAGGGTGCGGGTGCGTACCGCATCGGGCCGGGTGCTGTCGCCGATATAGGCCTCGGGATTCGTGCCGGTCAGCGCGCGGACCGCGGCCACCATGCCGCCGTGGTACTGGAAGTAGTCGTCGGAGTCGGCGATATCGTGCTCGCGGGTGTCGGTGTTCTTGGCGGCCACGGCAATGCGGCGGTAGGCGGCGCGCATATCGTCCGCGGCGGGCGCGCCGTCGAGATCGCGGCCGTAGGCGAAGCCGCCCCAGGCCGTGTACACCTGCGCCAGGTCGTCGTCGGTGCGCCAGCTCTTGGAGTCGATCAGCTGCAGCAGGCCCGCGCCGTAGGTGCCCGGCTTGGAGCCGAATATGCGTGTGGTAGAACGTCGTTCGTCGCCATGCTCGGCCAGGTCGGCCCGGCTGTGTGCGCGCACGTAATTCGATTCAGCGGGCTCGTCCAGGCCCGCGACCAGCCGCACCGCATCGTCCAGCATGGCCAGCACATGGGGGAAGGCATCGCGGAAGAAGCCGCTGATTCGCACGGTCACGTCGATGCGCGGGCGCCCCAGTTCGGCGAGCGAGATCGGCTCCAGCGTGGTGACCCGGCGGCTTGCCTCGTCCCACACCGGCCGAACACCCAGTAGCGCAAGGACTTCGGCGATATCGTCGCCCGAGGTCCGCATCGCGGAGGTGCCCCACACCGACAGCCCCACCGAGCGCGGGTATCCGCCGTGATCGGCCAGGTACCGCTCCAGCAGCGATTCCGCCATGGCCTGCCCGGTCTCCCACGCCAGCCGCGAGGGCACCGCCTTCGGATCCACCGAGTAGAAGTTGCGCCCGGTCGGCAGCACATTGATCAGCCCCCGCAGCGGCGACCCGCTGGGCCCGGCGGGAATGAATCCACCGTTCAGCGCGTGCAGGATGCGGGCGATCTCGATCCCGGTCTGCCGCAGCCGCGGCACCACCTCGGTCGCGGCGAACCCGAGTACCCGCCGCACTGCGCCGATCGTATCCACTTCCCCACCGGACTCCGGTCCAGCCGAATTCACCAGCGGCGCCGGAGAATTCGAGGCGTCGACAGGCGATCCGCCGGGGCCGGCGAGCAGCCGCTCGGTGATCTCGTCGATCGCCGCGACGTCCCAATCGACGGCCTGCATCGCCGCGACCAGCTCGCGCGCCAGCTTCTCGAACGTGTCGACCCGCTCGCGCGACTCGTCCCCGGCCTCGCTCAGCCCCAACGCCTCTCGCAGGCCGGGCACGTGATCCTCACCGCTCCACAGCTGGCGCGCACGCAGCATGGCCAGCACGAGATCCACCTCGGCCTCGCCGACGGGCGCCTGACCGAGCACATGCAGGCCGTCGCGGATCTGCACATCCTTGATCTCGCACAGCCAGCCGTCGACGTGCAGCAACATATCGTCGAAGGATTCCTCGTCCGGGCGCTCGGCGAGGCCCAGATCGTGGTCCATTTTGGCCGCGCGCATCAGCGTCCAGATCTGCTGGCGGATGGCGGGCAGCTTGGCGGGATCGAGTGCGGAGATGTTGGCGTGCTCGTCGAGCAGCTGCTCGAGCCGGGAAATATCGCCGTAGGTCTCCGCGCGCGCCATCGGCGGAATCAGATGATCCACCAGGATGGCGTGGGCGCGGCGCTTGGCCTGGGTGCCCTCGCCCGGATCGTTCACCAGGAACGGGTAGATCAGCGGCAGATCGCCCAGCGCGGCGTCGGTGCCGCAGGACGCCGACATGCCCAGCGTCTTACCCGGCAGCCACTCCAGGTTGCCGTGTTTGCCCAGGTGCACCACCGCATCGGCACCGAAACCACCGGCATCCGCCGCCGCCGATATCCAGCGGTAGGCGGCCAGGTAGTGGTGACTCGGCGGCAGATCCGGATCGTGGTAAATCGCGACCGGATTCTCGCCGAATCCGCGCGGCGGCTGCACGATCAGCACGATATTGCCGAATCGCAGTGCGGCGATGACGATCTCACCCTTGGGGTCGGCCGAGCGATCCACATACAGCTCGCCCGGCGGCGGGCCCCACGCCCGCACCACCCCCTCGCGCAGATCCGCGGGCAGGGTCTCGAACCAGGCGCCATAGCGGTCGGCACCGATGCGAATCGGGTTGCCCTCCAGCTGTTCCGCGGTCAGCCAGTCCGGATCCTGACCGCCGGCCGCGATAAGGGCGTGAATGAGCGCGTCGCCGTCGCGCTGTTCGAGGCCCGGGATCTCCCCCGGCGCACCCAGGTCGTAACCGGCGGCACCCATCTCGGACAGCAGCGCGATCGCGCTGGCCGGGGTGTCCAGGCCCACCGCGTTGCCGATTCGCGCATGCTTGGTCGGGTACGCCGAGAACATGATCGCGATCCGCTTGTCCCGCACCGGAATATGACGCAGCCGCGCGTGCCGCACCGCGATGCCGGCCACCCGCGCGGCCCGCTCGGGATCGGGCACGTAGGTAGACAGCCCGTCTGAGTCGAACTCCTTGAACGAGAACGGCACGGTGATGATGCGGCCGTCGAATTCGGGCACGGCCACCTGGGTGGCCACGTCCAGCGGCGACAGCCCCTCGTCCGCGTCCGCCCACTGCGCACGCCCGGAGGTCAGGCACAGCCCCTGCAGAATGGGCACGTCCAGGTCGGCGAGGGCGCCGATATCCCAGGCCTCGTCGTCACCGCCCGCCGAGGCGGCAGCGGGCTTGGTACCGCCCGCGGCCAGCACCGTCACCACGAGGGCGTCCGCCGCGCGCAGGGTGTCGATCAGTGCGGGTTCGGCGGTGCGCAGCGAGGCGCAGTACAGCGGCAGCGGGCGGGCGCCGGCATCCTCGATCGCGACGCACAGCGCCTCGATATAGGCGGTGTTTCCCGCCAGGTGCTGGGCGCGGTAGTACAGCACCGCCACGGTGGGGGACGGTGAGCCGGCGGGGTGGGTAAGCTCTGCGCCCGTGATCCCGGTGCGCGGCGTGCGCTCCAGCTCGCCCCAGTTCGGCAGCTGGACCGCGGGTTCGAAGCCGTGCCCGGTGAGCAGCACCGTATCGGACAGGAAGTTGTGCAGCTGGCGCAGATTCTCCGCACCGCCCGCGGCCAGATAGTTGTGCGCATCGGCCGCGACCCCGCCGGGCACGGTGGAACATTCCATCAGCTCGGCGTCGGGCGCCATCTCGCCGCCGAGGGCGACGACCGGAATTCCGCTCGCGCGCACCGCCTCCAGGCCCTCCTCCCAGGCCCGGCGACCGCCCAGAATGCGTACCACCACCAGGTCCGCGCCGTCGAGCAGCGCGGGTAGGTCCGCGGGCAGCAGCCGGGCGGGATTGCCCAGCCGGTAGCCCGCGCCGCTGGCCCGCGCGGACAGCAGATCGGTATCGGAGGTGGACAGCAAAAGGATCACAACATGACCTTTCCTCGGGTGACGCGCCCATCAGGGGTGTACGCCTGCCGGGGAGGGTCTGACTGTCACAGTGGCGCGACCGCACCGGAATTGCACCGGTTTCCTCGGGTAGGCAGGCATCCGGGATGCTACCGGGCACCCCCGACAGGTTGTGTCTTCGGCCTCCGCTGCGCTCCGGCTGTTCTTCCTGCATGCTGCTTGCTTTGCCGATCGCTGCGCGGGCCGGTTCCAGCCAGCGGAAGATGCTTCACCGCTGGGCGCATTGGTCGTTATGTTCGTTGTATCGACCTGCAGTTTTACTCCCAAAGCGGACTCGCCCGGCGTACGCTCGATATATGCCGAACTCACCAGGATGGGCCAGGCGAAATCGCTTCGCTGCCTGGTCAGGAATTGCTTGCATGATGGTTGCCGTCGCATTGCTAGCGATGGCGCTGGCGTCTGCTGCAGAGCAGCGCAGCGCGCTGGCACTCATCGCGGCGGGTGCGTGCGCGGCGGTCGCCGTGACGGGCCTGCTGATCTTCGAATCCACCGCCCATACCGATCGCGTCCACCATCACGAGACGCCACACCTGTTGTCCGAAAGCTACTTTCCCGTCCCGGCGTGGGCACGTCGTGCCCGGGCCCGCCGATTGGCCCGCGAGAGAGGACGCTAGGGGCATGCCAATCAACCCCAACTGGGTCCGGCGCAACCACTTCGCCGCCTGGTCCGGCTACTTTTGCCTGCTGGCAACCTTCGCGACGCTGGCAATGACCCTGACCGCCGCTGCGAGTGGCCACACCCAGTGGGCGCTGATCTGCGGCATCCTGTGCGCGCTGACCGTCGTCTACGGCATCACCGTCATCACGACCACGGTCCATCGCGATCACGCCGATCACCACTCCACCCCCAACCTGCTGGCCGACAAGTGGGATCAAACGCCCCGCGCCCTGCGCCGGACCGTGCGGCTCACGCCCGTACGGGCGCGCCACCGCCACCGCCCCATCCGGTACTGACCCGCAGCGCACCGCGCTACCGACCTCGGGCCCGGCACCATCTCTTGGCCGGATGACGCAACGGCGGCGATGCCGGACAGCAGGGCGGGCCTACGGCTGCACGCGCCGTAGGCTGGACCGATCATGACTCGTCCCGCGCCCGATTCTTGCCCCGGTGTGCTGCGCCTACACGAGGCAGCCGATGGGCCGCTGGCCCGTATTCGCGTGCCCGGCGGGCTGCTGCGTCCGGACCAGCTGCAGGTGCTGGCGGACGCCGCCCGCGATCTCGGTGACGGCGCGATCGAACTGACCTCGCGCGGAAATGTACAGCTGCGGCGCGTCCACGACTCCGCCGCGCTCGCCGACCGCCTGGCCGCCGCCGACCTGCTGCCCAGCCCCACCCATGAACGGGTGCGCAATATCGTCGCCTCCCCGCTGTCGGGCCGGGTGGGTGGCCGCGCCGACGTGCGCGGGCTGGTGCCGCGCCTGGATGCCGCCCTGCGTGCGGCCCCCGCCCTGGCCGAGCTGCCGGGCCGGGTGCTGTTCACCCTCGACGACGGGCGCGGCGACATCAGCGGCCTCGGCGGTGATTTGGGCGTCCACGCCGTCGATGCGGACACCTACGCCCTCACGCTGGGCGGTCGAGACAGCGGAATCCGGGTACCGTCCGCCGAATCCGTCACGGTCCTGCTGGCGGCCGCGCACGAATTCCAGGGTTTTCGCGGCGAGCACTGGCGGCTACACGAGATCCCCGGCGGCCCCGCCCACATCGCCGCCGCACTCGGCCTGGCTGCGACCGCCGAACCACTGGAATTCACGGTGCCCCACGATATCCCGATCGGCTGGCGAGATCAGCACGACGGCCTGGTAAGCCTCGGCGCCGGCATCCCACTCGGCAGCCTGCCCGCGCGGACCGCGGAATTCCTTGCCGCCGTGGACCGTCCGATCGTGCTGACCCCATGGCGCAGCCTGGTGCTGACCGACTTGGACGAGGGGGTCGCGGAACAGGTGGTTCGAGTACTCGCACCGATGGGCCTGATCTTCGACGCCGCCTCCCCCTGGCTACTGGTGACCGCCTGCGCCGGCCGCCCCGGCTGCGCCAAGTCGCACACCGACGTCCGCGCCGACGCCGCGGCGGCGGTGACCGAGGGTCGAGTACTACCGGCGATGCCAACGCCCCCGGCGCACGACCTGAATGCTGCCGAGATCGTCGTCGCCGGCCGTCAACACTGGTCAGGCTGCGAGCGCCACTGCGGCCGCCCCCGCGGCGCGGTCACCGACGTGATCGCCGACCCCACCGGCTACCGCATCACCCCGCCCGACTCCATGTGAGGAGGTCGACCCGACTGGGCAACCCTCTTCACATCTGAGCAGCGGCTGCAGGGGCCTGTAGCGAGTGCTCAGCGCCGAAATGGGTTGCTCAGACACCGCTTCGACAACCAACGGCTAATGAAAGCGGGGCCGACATCGGCCCCGCCTGTGATCGTCCACTTCCGTTCGCCCTGAACCTCGCACTTTTGCACCACTCGCCTCGAAACTTGAATACGCTTGGTCACCGCCGCGGTACTGGCAGAGTTCTTCACCAGGTGCAGGTCGGTGCCGATGGGCTCCTCGGTCCGCATCGTCTCGTTGATCGACACCGTGACCTCGCCGCCCGGCCAGACCGTGGAACGACGCGCCTGCGTCGTCGCTCCTCACCTATGCATTTCGAGGGTGCAGCACTTGACGCCGCCGCCCGCCTTCAGGAGTTCGGACAGGTCGAGACCGACCGGGTGATAGCCCCGGGCGCGTAGTTGGTCCCCGAGCGTGGTGACGCGGTCGCTGAGGAAAACGTGGTAGCCGTCGCAGATGCCGTTGAGGCCCAGCACATGTGCGTCTTGCGCGGTGGCCATTATGGCGTCGGGGTACAGCGCCGCCAGCAGTTCGGCGCTGGCCGGACTGAAGGCGGGCGGATAGTAGGCGATGGTGTCACCGAGCACCATCAGCGCCGTATCCAGGTGGTAGAACTTCGGATCCACCAATTCCAGTGATACCACCGGCATCTCGAAGAATCGCTCTACCTCCCGGTGTGCCGCCGGCGAACTACGAAAACCAGTGCCCGCCAGGATGCGTCCTGGCGCGGGCGCGAAATCGCCCTCCCCCTCGTTGATTTCGGCCGCGGCCGCGAGCCGGTGCCGGCCCCTGCCTGCCAGCCAGCGGTGATAGGCGGGCCCCTCGGCGGCACGCTCGGCATTGGCGAACCGCGCCGACAGGGCCCGGTCACCGATCACCAGACCCCCGTTGGCCGCGAACACCATATCCGGCAGTCCAGGCTCACCGGCGATCACCTCGACGAGGTGACCGTGCCGCTCGAAGGCGGAGCGCAACACCTCCCACTGCGCGAGCGCGAGGGCGCGATCCACCGGCGTGGCGGCATCCATCCACGGATTGATCGCATAGCGGACGTCGAAGTGGTCGGGGCGGCACATCAGGAACCGGCGCGGCACCGGACGACGGAAATCGGACGGTTCGGGGGCGCGCAGCGTGGCGACGGACGTCAACGGGACTCCCTGAGATCGATATTTTGCAGGCTCCAGATGACGGTAAGCGGCGTACTATTGCGCCAGAAATACGGATTCATTGCGTTAATGCGACTCAGAACAGCGATTCGTTGCAGGGTGGTCTGTGTGAGCCGGGCGAATGGTCCGATTCCAGCTCTTCCCAGCCCACGAACCCGCCGCACAGACGCGAAGGCCCGAACCATGGACGATATCGACCGCGACATCCTCGCCCACCTCCTGAAATCTGCGCGCGCCTCGTTCCAGGACATCGGGGCACGGGTCGGGCTGTCCGCGCCCGCGGTCAAGCGCCGCGTCGACCGGATGGTCACCGGCGGGCAGATCACCGGATTCACCGCACAGGTCAATCCGTCCGCACTGGGCTGGCGCACCGAGGCATACGTCGAGGTGTACTACCGCGACAACATCACCCCCGCCGAGCTGCGCCGCAGCCTCGAGCCCATCCCGCAGATCGTCGGCGTGTGGACGATCGCCGGTGAGGCCGATGCGCTCGTGCACGTCATGGCCACGGATATGGCCGAAATCGAATCCACCGTCGAGCGCATCCGGGAGAACACCCGCGTCGGGCGCACCCGCAGCAGCATCGTGATGTCGCGAATCCTCGAACGCCCCCGCACGTGATCTGCGCCGGCCGTATTCACCCGCGCCCCGCACCGGAGCGGCAACGGCAATATCCCGGTCATGGACACCGGAGTCCCCGCACCCGCCCCGATCCGGGCCCCCCTTTACCGCACTTCTAGGGTGGACGCCATGCCTGATGTGCGCACCAGCTACCTCACCGATGGGGCCGAGATCTATCGGCGCTCGTTCGCGACCATCCGGGCCGAGGCCGATCTGGCCCGGTTCCCGGCCGATGTCGCGCAGGTCGTGGTGCGGATGATTCACGCCTGCGGGCAGGTCGATCTGGCCGCCGAGGTGGACTACTCCGACGACGTGGTCGCCCGCGCCCGCGCCGCGCTGCGCGCCGGTGCACCCATCCTGTGCGATGCCACGATGGTGGCCTCCGGGGTGACGCGGCGGCGGTTGCCCGCGGACAACGAGGTGCTGTGCCTGCTCGGCGATCCCCGCGTGCCCGACCTGGCGCAGACAATGAACAATACGAGATCGGTTGCGGCACTGGAACTCCTGTGCGACCATCTGGACGGCGCGGTGGTCGCGATCGGCAATGCCCCGACCGCGTTGTTCCACCTGCTGGATATGCTCGACGCCGGTGCGCCCCGGCCCGCGGCGGTGCTGGGCATTCCGGTCGGATTCATCGGCGCCGCGGAATCCAAGCAGGCCCTGGCCGAATTCGGCGGCGGCATCGAATATCTCACCGTCCGGGGGCGGCGCGGCGGCAGCGCGATCACCGCGGCGGCGCTGAATGCGATTGCGAGCGAACAGGAATGAAATCCGATAGTGGGCACGGAAAGCTCTGGGGCATCGGACTCGGCCCCGGCGATCCGGAACTGGTGACGGTCAAGGCCGCGCGAATCATCGGCGCGGCCGATGTGATCGCATTCCACAGCGCGCGGCACGGGCGCAGCATCTCGCGCGCCATCGCCGCACCTTACATGCGGCCCGGGCAGCTCGAGGAGCACCTGATCTATCCGGTGACGACCGAGACGACCGACCATCCGGCCGGGTATCAGGGCGCCATCGATGAGTTTTATGAGCAGGCCGCGGCGAGGCTGGCCGCCCATCTCGAGGCCGGTCGCACCGTGGCGCTGCTGGCCGCGGGCGATCCGCTGTTCTACAGCTCCTATATGCATATGCACCGCCGCCTCGCCGACCGGTTCGACGCCGAGATCATCCCCGGCATCACCTCGGTCAGCGCCGCGTCGGCAGCACTGGGCACGCCGCTGGTGGAGGGCGACCAGGTGCTGACGGTGCTGCCCGGCACCCTGCCAGCCGACGAGCTCGCCCGCCGCCTGGCCGGCACCGGCGCCGCCGCCATCATGAAGCTCGGACGAACCTTTCCCGCTGTGCGGCAGGCACTTTCGGAAGCCGGGCGCCTCGATGACGCCTACTACGTGGAGCGTGCCAGCACTGGACGCCAACGCGTGCTGCGCGCCGCCGACGTCGCGGACGACGACGTGCCGTACTTCGCCATCACCGTCGTGCCGGGCCCGCGGGTGACCACCGAAATACCGCTCACTGCCGCGGCTTCCGACGCCGGTATATCCGAGGCACGATCCGGCCTCCCAGCCTCGAATACCTCCCGCACCGCTTCCGCCGACAGCGCCATCGATCCGGTCGCGCCGTCAGGGGATTCGCGTCCGGTCGGCGGCGCTTCCCCGGCCGCCCCGCATGTCGATCTCCGGCCGGCCGACATCACGGAACAGGTTGCCGAGCAATCTAATCCGAGCACCAATGGCGAAGTGGTCGTGGTAGGGCTCGGTCCGGGATCGCCGGAATGGACCACCCCCGAGGTAACCCGGGCCCTGGCCGGGGCGACCGATCTTGTCGGCTACACCACCTATATCGCCGGGTTCCGGTGCGCCCGGGCCAGCGGCGGCACGCCAGCGACAACCGGGTGGAATCCGAACGCGCCGCCATGGCACTGGATCTGGCCAGACAGGGCGCCCGGGTGGTGGTCGTCTCCTCCGGTGATCCGGGCGTATTCGCCATGGCCGCGGCGGTCATCGAGGAGTCCGCCGCTCCGCAGTGGCGCGAGGTCCTGGTCCGCGTGCTGCCCGGCATGACCGCGGCCGGTGCGGTCGCCAGCCGCGTGGGCGCCCCCCTGGGTCATGACTTCGCGATGATCTCACTGTCGGACCGGCTCAAGCCGTGGGAGACTGTGGCACAGCGTATTTCGGCGGTGGCCGCCGCCGATATGGCTATCGCCGTCTATAACCCCGCCTCCTCGCAGCGCACCTGGCAGGTCGCTGCGCTGCGCGAACTCGTGCTCGAACACCGCAAGCCCGATACGCCGGTGGTGCTGGGTCGCGACGTGGGCGGGCCGAGCGAGTCGGTGCGGGTGCTCACCCTCGCCGAGCTCGATCCGGCCGAGGTGGATATGCGCACGCTGCTCATCATCGGCGCCTCGACGACCACCGCATTCGACACCCCGTCCGGACCCCGCGTCTATACCTCCCGCAGATACGCACCCCGGTGATCCGGGCCGACCGAGCCGAGGATGGGCATGTCCGAGGGTGAACCGAAGCGGGGACTGAACTCGACGGCGGCCTCGCTGCTGGGTTTCCTGCACGAGGGTCCGATGGCCGGGTGGGATCTGGTGAACCTGGCCCAGGAGCGGATCGGGGATTTCTGGACGATCACCCAGAGCCAGGTGTACCGCGAGCTGGGGACGATGTCCCGGACCGGGCTGGTGGAGAAGGGCGAAACCGGGGCACGCGAGCGCACGCCGTACCGGATCACCGAGGCGGGGCGCGAGGAGTTCACGCAGTGGATCGCGCGCGACCCGGGCGCCGAGACCATCCGGGTGCCACTGCTGCTGACCCTGGCATTCGGTGAATTCGTCGAACCCGAGCGGCTGCATCGAATAATCGCGGCGAACCGCACGATCCACGAGCAGCGCCTCGAACGCTATCTCAGCGATATCGAGGCGCCGATGTCGCACTGTGAGCGTGCAACACTGGATTTCCGCATCGGATACGAACGGGCCGTGCTGGATTGGTTCGACCGGCTACCCACGCTGCTCGAGAGTTCGTCGGCCGACCCCGCCTGAGCCGCCGGCGCCGACCGTCACTACCGCCGTCCGACCCAGTCCCGTCCGCCGCGTGCACCCACGGCGAGACCGGACCACAGCGGGTATTCGGATCAACGCACGGTACGCAGCCAGTCCACCGCTGCGGCAGCGGATTCCGCGATGGCCGCACCGGCGGGCAGCGGCGGGCGATCGATCATGACGACAGGGATGTGGCACGCGCGCGCGGCGGCCAGTTTGGCCGCAGTCAGCTCTCCCCCACTGTCCTTGGTGACCAGCGCAGCGATGCGGCGGCCGGTCAGCAGCCGCATCTCGTCCTCGACGGCGAAAGGCCCACGAGCCAGGAGTAATTCATGCTCGGGCGGCAATGCTGCGGTCGGCGGGTCGATCGCGCGGATCAGGAACCACTGCCTCGTCAGGTCCGCGAACGCGGCCACCTCCTGGCGGCCGATCGTCAGGAAGATCCGCGGCCCTAGTTCCGCAACGGCTTCCGCGGCCGCGGCCATGCCGGGCACGCGTATCCACCGATCGTCCGGTCCTGCCTGCCAGCCGGGCCGGCGCACGTGCAGCACCGGCAACCCGCGCGCGGTCGCGGCCGCCGCCGCATGCGCCGAGATCGTGCCCGCGAACGGATGCGTCGCATCGACCACCGCGTCGATATCGTTGGCGGCCAGCCACCCTCGCAGTCCGTCGACACCGCCGAAGCCGCCCACCCGGACCGGTCCGACCGGCAGGACGGGGTCGCGAACACGACCGGCGAGCGAGGAGACGATCGCCAATCGTTGATCGCCGGTTACCGTCTCGGCGATATCCCGAGCCTCCCGGGTGCCGCCGAGGATCAGAATCTTCACTGACCGGCCGAACCCTGGTCCGCTTCGGCGGCCTTGACCACGGTCCACTGTGTCACCGGCAACTGGGGCCGCCACGCGGTGAAGCCGCCGAGCGGTTCGGCCCGATAGATCTGGAATCGGCGCAGCGCCCCGCCCAACTCGGCCGCCCACGCGACCAGGTGCGCCTCCGATTCGGCGGTCACGGCGTTGGCGACCAGCCGACCCCCGGGTCGTAACCGCGCCCAGCAGTCCTCGAACAGGCCGGGCTGGGTGAGCCCGCCGCCCAGGAAGATCGCATCGGGCCCGGCGAGTCCGCCATCGGCCAGTTCCGCGAGCACCTCGCCCACGATCGCGATCCCGGGCACGCCCAGGGCCGCCGCATTACCGGCGATCTGTGCGCGCCGCTCCGCCGATCGCTCGAAAGTGATTGCGCGGCAGTCCGGATGAGTGCGGCACCATTCGATGGCGATGGTGCCCGATCCGCCGCCGACATCCCACAGCAGCTCCCCGGGCGCGGGGGCCAGTGCGGCGATCGACATCGCACGCACCTCCGCCTTGGTGAGCTGCCCATCACCGCCGTACGCGCCGTCCGGCAGGCCCGGCAGCCGGGTCAGCCGCGATGCGCCCGGATCGGCCACGCAGTCCACGGCGACGATATTGAGCGGGTCGCCCGGCAGCTCGCCCCAGGTCGACGCGGTGCCCGAAACCACACGTTCACCCCGACCGCCGAGCTGCTGGAGCACTGTCAGCACCGATTGCCCAAACCCGTTGCGCGACAAAAGCTTCGCCACCTGTTCAGGGGTACGCTCATCGTTGCTCAGTAGCAGGATCCGCCGCCCGTCGGCCAATTCCGGCAGCAGGGTCTCGAGCGGGCGGCCGACGGCGCTGACCACCGGGGTCTGCGCCAGCCCCCACCCCAGCCGGGCGCAGGCCAACGAGGCCGAGGACGGCTGCGGCAGCACCCGAAGCGCCTGGGGCCCCAGCAATTTCGCCAGCGTCACCCCGATCCCATAGAACATCGGATCGCCGCTCGCGAGCACACAGATCCGCGCATCGCAATGCGCGGCAAGCAGATCCGGCAATGCCGGAAGCAGCGGTGCGGGCCATCGCACCCGCTCAGGCTCGCCGACCTCGGCGGGCACCATCGACAGCTGCCGCCCCGACCCGAACATCACCTCCGCTCGCTCCACGGCCTCGCGCGCGGCCGCCCCGAGCCCGTCCCACCCGTCGGCACCGATCCCCACCACCGCAATCGATGCACCGGACCACTGCATCATCGCCATCGCGAATCACCCACCACGTGCTCATACAACACCGATACCGACGGCCACACAGCATTATTCGAGCAATTAGGCATCCCGACCCCCGCGTCCTGCGAAGTGAACATCATGTTCGCTCCGGTCGCGGCATGCGCCGCTCATCGGGGCAACCGTCGCCAGATTGCGCGCGGAACGAAGCGGGAGACGAAGTAGATCGGGCGCATCATTCCGGGTGCCCAGACGATGGTGCGGCGGGTGCGCAGGCCCGCGACCACCGCGTCGGCAACCCGGCCCGGGGTCACCGCGAACGGTGCGGGGTCCATCCCCTCGGTCATGCGACCGATCACGAATCCTGAGCGCACCAGCAGCAGGTGAATTCCGGTGCCGTGCAGCGCATCCGCCAGGCCTGTGGCGAATCCGTCCAGACCCGCCTTGCCCGAGCCGTAGACGTAATTGGCGCGCCGCACCCGGAATCCGGCCACCGAGCTGAACACCACGAGTTGCCCGCGGCCCTGTGCCCGCAACATATTCGACAGGATCGTCAGGAGGCCGACCTGCGCCACGAAATCGGTCTGCAGCACCGCGACCGCCGCGGCGGGATCACTCTCCGCCAGGTCCTGGTCACCCAGCACCCCGAACGCCAGCACCGCCACGCCGATGCGGCCGTGTTCGGCCGCGATCTTCTCCAGCAGCGGCCCGTGCGCAGGCAGATCGTCGGCATCGAATTCGACGCAGTGCACCGCCGCGGCACCCGCCCGCTCGAGCAGCTCACGCTCCCCCTCGAGATCGTCGCTGCGCCGCGCGGCCAGAATTACCACCCGCCCCGCGGCACACCGCCGCACGATCTCGACCCCGATCTCGCTGCGCCCGCCCAACAGCACGATCGCACCCTCGTCCACCCGCACACCCATGGCACACAGTCTGCCATCGCCCCCTCGCCCACCATCCACGACTCGACCGCACCCAGGCACGGCACCTGCGGCATTACCGTTTTTCGCACGGAAGCTCGCCCGCACGGGTGGGAGGTCGATGTTCGCGGATTGTTAGCCTCACACCATGGAACGCACCGGCACCCGCATTGCACTCGCTCCGGCCGCGCTCGAATTCGTGACCGAACGGCATCTGGCCACCCTCACCACGCTCCGCGCGGACGGCACACCCCATGTCGTCGCGATCGGATTCGCCTGGGACGACGAGGAAGGCCTGGCCCGCATCATCACCTCCGGCGACTCGATGAAGGCACGCAACGTACGGCGCACCGGCTATGCCGCGGTCAGCCAGGTCGACGGAGCCCGCTGGCTCACCCTCGAGGGCCCCGCCGACGTACTCACCGACCCGGCCGCCGTCACCGAGGCCGAACAGCGCTACGCCGTCCGCTACCGCACCCCACGCGAGAACCCCGCCCGGGTAGTCATCGCCATCCGCCCCACCCGCCTGCTCTCTAGCACCTCCCTGCGCGCCCAGGCCCTGTGAAGGATCGTATTCGGCGCGCTCTACGGACGGCTCCGCCGACAGCGCCCGTTAGGCTTACAGCGTGACGACGTTCAGCCAACTGCGGATTCTCACTGACGATTTTCCGGCGAGTTTCCGGTTCTACCGTGACGTGCTGGGACTCTCGCCGCAGGAGGCGCGCCAGGAGACCGGGCCGTACGGATGCTTCAAACTCGGCGACGGCGGCACCGACATCGCCCTGTTCGAGCGGCGGCTGATGGCCGCAACACTGGCCGCGGCGGACGACCCCGGTTATGCCGCAGGCGGATTCGGCGCGGTCGTGGTGATCCGGGTGGACGAGGTGGATGCCGCCTACGCGGCGGCGGTCGCCGCAGGCGCGCACGGCCTGGCCGCTCCGGTCGACCAGGCCGCCTGGGGAATGCGGGTAGCGCACCTGCGTGCGCCGGAGGGAACCGTTATCGAATTCTGTAGCTGGGAATAGCTCCGGAAGAGCGACTCACACGCCAGCGCACGCCGGCCGATTACACAGCGGTGAGGCCGTGCGGGCGCTGGTTGAACGATTCGCAGCCGTCTTCGGTGACCACGACGATGTCCTCGATCCTGGCGCCCCACGCACCCGGGAAGTAGATGCCGGGCTCGATGCTGAAGGCCATGCCGGTTTCCAGCACGATGTCGTTGCCGCCCACAATATAAGGCTCCTCGTGCACGGACAGGCCGATGCCATGGCCGGTGCGATGGATGAATGCATCACCCAAACCGGCCTGCGCCAGCACATTTCGTGCCGCGGCGTCGACGGATTCGGCGGTGACACCCGGGCGAACGGCCGCCACCGCGGCGGCCTGGGCCCGCTCGAGCACCGCGATGTGCTCGGCGATCTCGGCGTCGGGCTCGCCGACGACGTAGGTGCGGGTGGAATCGGAATGATAGCCGGGCTCGACCGGACCGCCGATGTCCACGACCACCACATCGCCGGACTCGATACGGCGGTCGGAGTCTCTGTGGTGCGGAATGGCACCGTTCGGGCCGCTGCCGACGATCACGAACTCGGCCACGGTGTGCCCCTCCTCGACGATCGCGGCGGCGATGTCCGCGGCCACCTCCGCCTCGGTGCGACCGGCGCGCAACCACTCGCCGACCCGGGCGTGGACCCGGTCGATCGCCGCGCCCGCCCGGCGCAGCGCCTCGATCTCGCTCTCGTCCTTGCGCATTCGCAGCTGCCGCAGCACCGGCGTCGCCGAGACGGGCAGCGCGTTGAATACGTCCGCGATCGGCAGCAGGTGCAGCGCGGGCATCGCATCGTCCACCGCGACCCGCGCGCCCGCATTCAGCGTGGACTTCACGATCCGATACGGATCCACGCCGTCGGTCCAGTCCAGCAGCTCCAGGCCCAGCTCGCCGGCCGCCGAACCGGCCAACCCTGCCAGTTCCATCGTCGGGATGATCACCGACGGCATCGCCCCGCCGGCGGGGACCACCAGGCAGGTCAGCCGCTCGAACGACTGCGCACGTGACCCGATCAGATACCGCAGATCCGGACCCGGCGAGATAAGGAGCGCATCCAGATGCGCGGCCCGCAACAGCTCCGCCGCCCGCTCCAACCGCTTTCCGTACACCCCGGCCTCGAACCGTGACTCCGACTCCACGCTCATGCCGCCCCACGTTACCGGTCGGCCACAGGTACCGCCCGAATGCCGCCCAATCTCGACATCCTGCCGCCCGGCCCCGGATTGTCGGACCGGGCAGGTAGCGTCTGCGCCATGAGCTCACCCGCCGCCGGTCCGCTGCTGCTGCTCGACGGGGCCAGCCTGTGGTTCCGGGCCTTCTATGCCGTGCCGGAGAAGATCACCACACCCGGCGGGCAGCCGGTGAATGCGCTGCGCGGATTCACCGATATGGTGGCGGCGCTGGTCACCCGGCACGCCCCGAGCCGGCTGGCGGTATGCCTGGATCTGAACTGGCGTCCGCAGTTCCGGGTCGAGCTGGTTCCCTCCTACAAGGCGCATCGGCTCGACGCTTCGGCGGCCGCGGCGCCCGGCGCCGAGGAGGTCCCCGACACGCTCACCCCGCAGGTGGACATGATCCTCGAGGTGCTGGAGGCGGCGGGCATCGCGACCGCAGGCGCCGAGGGGCTCGAGGCGGACGACGTGCTCGGCACCCTGGCCACCCGGGAGCGCACCGACGAGGTGATCGTCGTCAGCGGCGACCGCGACCTGCTCCAGGTGGTGCGCGACGATCCGGCGCCGCCGGTTCGGGTGTTCTACGTCGGTCGCGGCCTGGCCAAGGCCGAGCTGTACGGCCCCGCCGAGGTCGCCGCGAAATACGGTGTGCCGCAACGTAATGCCGGGCCCGCCTACGCCGATATGGCCACCCTGCGCGGCGACGCGTCCGACGGCCTGCCCGGCGTCGCGGGCATCGGCGACAAGTCCGCGGCCACGCTGATCTCCCGATTCGGCACCCTGGAGGCGCTCGTCGCCGCGGTCTCGGATCCGAATGCCGACCTGGCCCAGGGCATACGGGCCAAGCTCACCGCCGCCCAGGACTACCTGCAGGCCGCGGCCCCCGTCGTCCGCGTGGTCCGCGACGCCGAGATAGCTCTCTCCCGCCCCGACACTCTCCCCACCACCCCCGCCGATCCCGACCGCCTGCACACCCTGGCCACCGCCTACAACGCCGAAAGCCCAATCAAACGCCTCATCGCCGCCATGGCCGCCCGCCAGGCCTGAGAGCGCCCCTCCGCTCTGAGCGGGGTGTCACTGCCTACTCCGGGCGGCCGACCTCGTAGGTGCCGTCGGACTTGGTGACCTTGACGGTGACCTTCTTCTGTTCGCCGCCGACCTTCATGGTGCAGTCGAAGGAGCTGTTGACCTTGACCTCCTGGCCCGACGGGCAGCTGACGTCCTGGACGTCGTCGATGCCGTAGGAATCCTTGAGAACCTTCTGCACGCCGCTCTGCACGGCGTTGCTGTCGAGTTGGTCGCTACCCAGGAAGACGAACCCGAGCACCACGGCCACCACGATGACGACCAGCGCGCCGATACCGCCGAAGAGCAGGCCCTTGCGCGAGCGCTTCTTACCGCCGCCGCTCGGCGCCGAGGGCTGCGAGCCGGACGGGGGCTGCTGCTGACTCCACTCGGTCTGATTCCACTGCTGCGCCTGCTGGCCCGGTTGACCCCACTGCTGCTGGGTGGGTTCCCACGCCGCGGGCTGCGCGGGCTGCTGCTGCGGCCACGACGGGGAGCTCTGACCCCACTGCTGCTGCGGCTGCCCACCGCCCCACTGCTGGGTCGGGTCGGCGCTGCCGCCGCCCTGCTGTGGCCAGGACGCCTGGCCCGGTTGTCCCCACTGCTGCTGGCCGCCCCACTGCTGGGTCGGCCCGGCCCCGGTGCCCGACTGGCCGGACCACTGCTGGGTCGGATCGCTGGGGGTCCCCTCCCCTGCACCAGGGGTGTCGTTCCCGTACGGGCCGCTCATTGCCTGCCTCCACTTACACTCGTCGTACCCACGCTTGCCCCCGGATGTATCTCTCACCACGGTCGGTGCACGAAAGCATCAAATCACAGTCCAGCGTCCACCGTTCGCATTGAGCGTGCCGCAGTGTTCGCCACGGCTACACCGCGTCCACCGCCACCACACCGCGCCGGATCGCCCGCACCGCCTTGGCGGCCGTCGCGGCCACCTCGGTGTCGTCGGCGACGTTGTGGATCTGGTCGAGCAGGTCGATCACCTGGCGGCACCAGCGCACGAAGTCGCCCGCCGAGAGCGCATTGCCCTGATCCCCACTGGCCAGCAGCGATTCGGCCAGGCCGTCACCCCGGGCCCACTTGTGCACGCCGGTGACAAAACCCAGATCCGGTTCGCGCGTGGGCGTCAGCTTGTGCGCGGACTCGTCGGTGCGCAGCTCTCCCCAGACGCCGAGGGTGGACCCGACCGCACGCCGGATCGGTGCGGTCGGCCCCGACGGCCCCGGATATCCGCTCTCCTGGCGCGATTCGAATACCAGGATCGACACCACCGCGGCCAGTTCGGCCGGGCCGAGCCCGCGCCAGATCCCCTGCCGAAGGCATTCGGCGACAACGAGATCCGACTCGGAGTAGATGCGTGCGAGGCGACGACCGTCGGCGGTCACCTCGCCCGCGTCGTCGACGTAGCCGTGGTCGGTCAGCAGTTCCACGATCCGGTCGAAGGTGCGGGCCAGCGAGTTCGTCGTGGCTGCCACCTTCTGCCGCATCGCCTCGGTCTCACGCTGCACGCGGTTGTAGCGCTCGCCGATCCGCGCCAACTGCTCGCGATCGGGCCGGGTGTGCGCGGGGTGGGAGTGCAACGCGCGGCGCAGGGTGGCCAGATCCCGGTCCTCGCCGCCCTTGGAGCGGGTGCCGCGGCGCTGCCGCCCGGGCGGGGTGATCCCGGTGCTGCGCAGGGCCGACGCCAGATCGCGGCGGGTGCGGGCGGTGTGGTGATCCACGTGCCGCGGCAGCCGCATCCGGCCCAATGGCTGGACGGGCGTGGGGAAGTCGGCGGCGGAGATCCGCCCGGCCCACTTGTCCTCGGTGAGCACCAGCGGGCGCGGATCGCCGGGCGACTGATCGGGTTCCAGGATCACCGCCAGGCCCTGACGCCGCCCGCTCGGAATCGCCACGACGTCCCCGCGACGCAGCGAGGTCAGCGACTCCACCGCGGCCCCGCGGCGATCGGCGCGGCCCTGTCGTTCGATATCGCGCTCGCGCTGGGAGATCCGCTCCCGCAGCGACAGGTACTCCAGGAAGCCGTCGTCGTCGATCTGCGAGCGCAGCTTGCGCAGCTGCCCGTCGTTGCGCTCGATCCCGCGCACCAGGCCCACTACCGACCGGTCGGCCTGGAACTGCGCGAAGGACCGCTCCAGCAGCGCACGGGACTCCTGCGCGCCCATCCTGTCGATCAGATTGATCGACATGTTGTACCCGGGCCGGAACGAGCTGCGCAGCGGATAGGTGCGGGTGGAGGCCAGGCCCGCCACGGCGCTGGCGTCGACATCGGGATGCCACACCACCACCGCATGCCCCTCGACATCGATGCCGCGGCGGCCCGCCCGGCCCGTCAGCTGGGTGTACTCCCCCGGCGTCAGTTCGGCATGGGATTCGCCGTTGAACTTCACCAGCCGCTCGAGGACCACCGTGCGGGCGGGCATATTGATACCCAAAGCCAGTGTCTCGGTAGCGAATACCGCGCGCACGAGCCCGCGCACGAACAGTTCCTCAACGGTGTGCCGGAAGGCGGGCAGCATCCCGGCGTGGTGCGAGGCCAGGCCCCGGAACAGCCCCTCGCGCCACTCCCAGTAGCCCAGCACGTCGAGATCCGCGCGCGGCAGTTCACCAGTGTGCTTATCGATGATCGCCGCGACCTCGTCGTGGTCGTCCTCGCGGCTCAGGTCCAGCCGCGAGCGCAGGCACTGTGCCAGCGCGCCGTCGCAGCCCGCGCGGCTGAAGATGAACGTGATCGCGGGCAGCAGCGCCTCCTCGTCGAGGCGGGCCAGCATCTCCGGGCGCGGCACCGAACGAAAGTCGCGGCGCGGGCCGCCGCCGCGGTGCCGGGGGCCGCCACCCCAGCCGTTCATTCGGTCGGCGGCCTCGCGCTCCTTGATATAGCTGACCAGGTCCTCATCGACGAGGATCTTCTGATCGCTGGACCTCTGGTCGAACAGATCGAACATCCGGCGCCCCACCAGCACGTGCTGCCACAGCGGCACCGGCCGGGTCTCGTCGACGATGACCGCGGTATCACCGCGCACGGTCTCCATCCACGCGCCGAACTCCTCGGCGTTGGAGACCGTCGCGGACAGGCTCACCAGGCGCACCTCGGGCGGCAGGTGCAGGATGACCTCCTCCCACACCGCCCCGCGGAACCGGTCGGCCAGGTAGTGCACCTCGTCCATGACGACGTACGACAGACCCGTCAGCGCATTGGACCCCGCATACAGCATGTTGCGCAGCACCTCGGTGGTCATCACCACCACCGGTGCGTCCGGATGCAGCGACTGATCGCCCGTCAGCAGGCCCACCTGACCGCGGCCGTATCGCTCGACCAGATCGGCGTACTTCTGATTCGACAGCGCCTTGATCGGCGTCGTATAGAAGCATTTACCGCCCGCGGCCCGCGCCAGATGCACCGCGAACTCACCGACGACCGTCTTACCCGCCCCCGTGGGCGCGCACACCAGCACGCTGTGCCCGCCCTCCAGCGCCTGGCAGGCCTGATGCTGGAACGGATCCAGCGTGAATTTCAGTTCGGCGGTGAATGCCGCGAGTTCGCCAGTCGGCGACGGTTGTCCCACTCGTCAGAGCGTATCGGAGTAGTCCGACATGGGTCGCGGTGATTTCTCCGCTAGGTTGCCGGGCAGGATGGGCTCCGCCAGTCCGATCGGGTCCGTGGAGGCCAGCGGCTCCACCTGTCCGGTGCCATCGGTGCCGGTCAGCGGGGAGGCCTGGTCATCGGACAGGGCGTCCCAACTCTCGCGGGTCCGCGCGCGCCGCCGGTCGTTGATCCGGGCCACCTGCACCGCCACCTCGAACAGCACGGTCAGCGCGCAGGCCAGCGAGAGCATCGAGATCGGGTCCTGCGGGGTCACGATCGCCGCGAACAGGAACAGCCCGAAGATCATGCCGCGGCGCCACTTCTTCAGGCGCGCGTAGCTGAGCACGCCCACCGCATTCAGCCCGACGATCAGCAGCGGCGTCTCGAAGCTGACCCCGAAGATGACCAGCAGCTTGATGATGAAACTGAAATACTGCGTGCCGCTCAGCGCCGTGATCTGCACGTTGTTGCCGATGGACATCAGGAACCGCAGCGCGTGCGCGACCACCCAGTACGCCAGCAGCGCACCGATGATGAACAGCGCCGCGCCCGAGCTGACGAAACCGATCGCGTACCGGCGTTCCTTCGCATACAGGCCCGGGGTGACGAACCCCCACAGCTGATACAGCCAGATCGGGCTGGCCAGCACGATGCCCGCGGTCAGGCCGACCTTGAACCGCAGCATGAACTGCTCGAACGGCGCGGTCGCCAGCAGCCGGCAGGCGCCGTCGGCGCTCAGATTCGCGCGCGAGGACGCCGGCAGCGAACAGTAGGGCTCGCGCAGCAGATCACCCAGGCTGTGAATGCCCAGGAATCCGTACTGGTACCACAGGAATCCCAGCACGGTGGTCAGCGCAACGGCCACCAGCGATTTGAGCAGCCGCGATCGCAGCTCCTCCAGATGTTCGACCAACGACATGGTGCCGTCGGGATTCGTTCTGCGCCGGCTCTGCCGGAGGTCGAACGGAATGCGCATGGGTTGTCAATGCCTCGCTGATCGCAGTCCAGTCAGGGGCTCCGCCCCCGACACACCCGGAAGGTCGGCTACGCCTTGTGCACTTCGGGATTGACCTGCGCCTGCGGCGCCGGGCTGACCGGCTGCGCGGCCGGCAGTTCCTGCGGCGCGGGTGCGGGTGCCGGGGCGGGGGCCTGCGCGGCGGGGGTGCCCTCGGACTGCATCTCGCTCATCTCGCTCTTGAAGATGCGCAACGAGCGCCCCACACCCCGGGCGGCGTCGGGCAGCCGCTTGGCGCCGAACAGCACCAGCACCAGCAACGCAATGATGATCCAATGCGTGGGGCCGAATGTACCCATCGATTACCTCCAAAGACTGTGGTATGTCCGATGCTACCGGACTCGGAGCAACCGAACGCGCTCGTCAGCTCCCTTGTGCCGGATCTGCCGATTAGGCTGACTCCTCCTCAGGCACCGGATTTCGCCGCCCGTAACTGTGCCAGCAACTCCGCACCCGCCCATCGGCGGGGGTCGCCCCGCTCGGCGGTGCCGATCAGCTCCACCAGCCGGGCGTTGACCGGTGTCGGCGTACCGACCATCCGCCCCAGGCCCACGATCTCCCCCGACAGCCATGCGATCTCGGTGGTGCGACCCAGCGCCAGGTCATCGGCCATGGACGAACGGGCCTGCGGATCCGCCGCGACCACCGCGCCGGACAGCCGGGTGAACAGCCGATCGGGCAGGCGCAGCACGCGAACCATCAGCTCCGGCGGCACCGGTGTCAGCCGGGCTGGGCGAATCTGGGCGCGCCGCATCACCGCCAGCGCCTCGGCCTGCGCCAATGCCAGGCAGCGCCGATAGTCACGCACACCGAGCTCCTCGCGCAGCGGCAGACCGGACAGGGCGTTGATCGGGTTGTTCAGATTCAGCAGTAGTTTGGCCCACTGCACCGGCCGCAGATCGGCGTGTCGATCGAGCGGCAGCCCGGCACGGGCGAACAGCGGCGCGAACCGGTCCAGGGCCGGATCGTCGGTGACGGCCAGTCCGCCGCCGGTGCCACGGTGAAAATGCCCACCGCCCTGATGGGCGACGTTGAACATCACCATCCCGGCCAGCACCGTGCACGAGGGCAGGATCTCGCGAATCACGGTGTCGTTGCCGATCCCGTTCTGCAGGCTCAGCACCGCCGTGCCGGGCCGCACCGGGACCACGAGCTGTTCGGCCGATGCCGCGGTCTGCGCAGATTTCACCGTGACCAGCACCAGGTCGGCGGTGGCGGCGGACTCGGGTGTGGTCTCGGTGCGGAAGGCCGCCGGGGCCACGCGATCGTCGCCGCCCTCGAGATCCGACAGCCGCAGCCCGCTCGCGCGGATCTCGTCGAGCAGGCGCGGACGGCCCACGAACGTGACGTCCGCGCCGGCGGCCGCCAGCTTGCCGCCCACGAAGATCCCGATACTCCCGGCACCGAGCACCGTCACGCGAAACGTCACGCGGGACCAACCTCCTCGATCAAGGCGTCGCCGAATCCGCCGCCCCGGGCGAGCGCGGCGTAGGCCGTCAGCGCGGCGCCGGAACGGTCCCGCACCGCGGTGACCAGCTCGGCCGGGCCCAGCACCGTCACGCCCGAGCCGAATCCCAGCAGCAGCCGGGCCATCCAGTCCAGGGTGGCGAAACGCATGGTGGCCTCGACGTCGCCATCGGGCAGGACCGCGACCGGATGCATCGGATACTGGTCGAGCACCCAGCCGAAGTCGGCACGGATTCGCAAGCGCGCCAAGGGCACCGCCGGATCGTCCGAGAACAAATCCAGGGCCGCGGCCGCATCGGTGGCGTGGCTGGGCGGGCGGGACGGTTCGGCCAGCTCGGTGGCCTCCTCGATGCGGTCGAACCGGAACAGCCGCACCCCGTCGGCCTGCCGGCACCACCCCTGCAGATAGGAGTTGTTGTCCACCAGCACGATTCGAATCGGATCGACAACCCGCTCGGACACCACATCCCGGCTCGCCGAATAGTAGACCAGCCGCAGCGCCCGGCCGCCCGCCAGCGCCGACCGCACCGTCGTCACCGCCGGGGCCTCCTGCGGCGCAACGGATTCGGGCTGCGCGGCGGCCTCATTCCCGGCGATGGCCGATTCGATCTTCGCCAGCGCCGCATGCGCGGCCGTGGGATCCACCATGCCCGGCAGATCCACGATCGACCGCAACGCCACCAGCAGCGCAGTCGCCTCCGTGGAGGTCAGCCGCAGCGGCCGGTCGATTCCCGCCGAGAACGTCACCTCCACGCTCTCCTCGGAGAACGACAGGTCGATCAGATCGCCCGGCCCGTATCCGGGCAGCCCGCACATCCACAGCTGGTTGAGGTCGTTCATCAGCTGCTTGGTGGTCACGCCCAGATCCTCGGCGGCCTCGGCCGCACTGATCCCGGGATTCGCCAGGAAGTACGGAACCATATTCAGCAACCGCAGCAGTCTGGTCGACAACCGGCTACTCATGCTGTGCCCCGCTCATGCTGTGCCTCCCACGGCATGAGCGGGGGCCTGCGTGGTGACGCTTCGCTGCCGCCTCCGGCCCTGACCACTCATGCCGGGACCTCCGTGCGGTCGAGCACCGAACGCAGCCGGGAGATCACGTCCTCGCGCAGGTCCGCGGGGGCCAGGACCAGGGCGTCGGCACCGAGGCCGGTGATGAGGCGGGCCAGCCAGTCGCGCGAGCGCACCGGCACCTCGACGACCGCACCCGTGCGGCCGGCGATCTCGCGGTCCTCCACGACCGGGCCGAGCCGGCGGATCTCCTGGCCGCGGCCGTGCGCCACCCACACCGTCGCCGAACCCGTCACCGGGGACGCGCCGGTCACCCGGTCGACGAGCGCGCGCAGGTCCATGCCGTCGGGGGTGTGCACCGCATTCTCCGGGCCGTAGGCGGTGACGTCCGCACCGATCCGCGAGAGTCGGAAGGTGCGCACCGCGTCGCGGGTGCGGTCATGCCCGACCAGATACCAGCGGCCGTGCCGGGTGACCACGCCCCACGGTTCCACATCGCGCATCAGGTACGGCGCATTGTGCGAGTTGCGGTGCTCGAAGCGGACCGCGCGGCCCGCATCGATGGCGGCCAGCAGTTTGCCCAGTGCTGCCTCCGAACCCCGGGTGCGCGCCGGCACGGCGGGCACGGTGGCCGGGGTCGCATCGGGTTCGACGTGAATGCCCGCGGCCCGCAGCTTCAGCAGCGCGCCCTCGGCCGCGGCGGCCAGTTCCGGCGATTCCCACAGCTGCACCGCGACCGCGACCGCGGCCGCCTCCTCGCTGGTCAGGTCGATATCGGGCAGCTCGTAGGCATCGCGGTTAATGCGGTAGCCCTCCTGGCTCGAGTAGCGGCCGACCGGGCCGACCTCGAGGGGTATGCCCAGGTCACGTAGCTCGTTCTTATCGCGCTCGAACATCCGGCTGAACGCCTCATCGCTGGCGGACTCCTCATATCCTGCGACGCTGTCGCGAATCCGCTCCGCACTCAGGAACTGCCTGGTCGACAGCAGCGCGATAACCAGATTCATCAGCCGCTCGACCTTGGATATCGCCACTCGGACAAGAGTAATGCGCAACCGCGTATCCGTCCCCGGCGGTGGCGGGTTTCCCCGTGTGATGTCTGGCCCGAACGCCGGACTCCGGTCATGCGGTGAAAAGCTCGACCCGGCACGGCAGACCCGACGCCCTGCTCAGCCTCGCATCGGAGGTCAGCAGCGGGACATCGAGTCGCGCGGCCAGCGCCGCATACAGCGCGTCATAGAAGGTGACATTGTGCCGAAGCTTCCATGCCTCCGATGCCAGCCACCCGTGGTGCGCGTAGCGATGATCGACGATGGTTTCGAGCATTCGCAACCCGACAGGTCCGGCCTCATCCGCTCCGAGCAGTCCCCGCCGCTCGTGCCGCCGCAGCACGCTGCCGACCTCCGCATCGATCAGGTGCGGGGCATGAGTGACAACAGACTCAAGAAACCGCTGCACTGCCTTGCCGCCAGCCCCCTTGGCCAGCACAGCGGTTGACGCTACCGAAGCATCCACCACGTATTCGTCACTCACCGCGGACCTCCCGCAGCGCCTCCAGAATGCTCTCGGTGGTTCCGCCCGGCCCTGGATCGCGGTCGAGTGCCTCCTGGATCGCCGCGAATGCCTCTGCTTTGCTCCGCCGACGTGCCATGGCGATCAGCTCCCGGCGCATGTATGCCTGCAGAGACATACCCGCCGCTTCGGCCCGCCGACGAAACACCTCTGCGTCCTCGTCGGGGATATCACGGATCTGAATCGTTGCCACAGCGCTATTATAGCGCTGCTCCATAACCGTCATAGCGCCATTACTACGCTACGACAACGGCACCGTCACGAAATTTCCCGATCCGCACCCCACAGCTCCCGCAGGTGCACAGCACCGTGCGCTGGGCCTAGCCGTCACATCGACGCGATCAAGCGATCTACTCGCTCGTCGACAGACCTGCATCGACACCGTGTTGCACAGCACCGTGCGCTGGGCCTAGCCGTCACATCGACGCGATCAAGCGATCTACTCGCTCGTCGACAGACCTGAACGGATCCTTGCACAGCACCGTGCGCTGGGCCTGGTCGTTGAGCTTGAGGTGGACCCAGTCGACGGTGAAGTCGCGGCCGGCCTCCTGGGCGGCGGTGATGAAATCGCCGCGCAGCTTGGCCCGGGTGGTCTGCGGCGGGGTCGTGACGGCCGCGTCGACCAGCTCGTCCTCGGTGATCCGCTTGGCCAGGCCCTTGCGCTGCAGCAGATCGAAGACGCCGCGGCCGCGTTTGATGTCGTGATAGGCCAGGTCCAGCTGGGCGATCTTGGGATCGGACAGGTCCATGCTGTATCGGTCCTGATAGCGCTGGAACAGCTTGCGCTTGATCACCCAATCGATCTCGGTGTCGACCTTCGCGAAATCCTGCGCCTCGACCGCATCGAGGGTGCGGCCCCACAGGTCCACCACCGCGTCCACCTGCGGGTCGGGCTCGCGGTTGCGTAGATGCTCCACCGCGCGGGCGTAGTACTCACGCTGGATATCCAGGGCGCTGGCCTGCCGCCCGCCCGCCAGGCGCACCTGGCGGCGGCCGGTCAGATCGTGGGAGACCTCGCGAATCGCGCGAATCGGGTTGTCCAGAGCGAAATCCCGGAACGAGACCCCGGCCTCGATCATCTCCAGGACCAGCGAGGCGGAGCCCACCTTGAGCATCGTGGTGGGCTCGGCCATATTCGAATCGCCGACGATCACGTGCAGGCGCCGGTACTTCTCGGCGTCGGCGTGCGGCTCGTCGCGGGTGTTGATGATCGGGCGTGAGCGGGTGGTCGCCGAGGAGACGCCCTCCCAGATGTGCTCGGCCCGCTGCGAGAGGCAGAACGTGGCGGCCTTGGGGGTCTGCAGGATCTTGCCGGCGCCGCAGATCAGCTGGCGGGTGACCAGGAACGGCAGCAGCACATCGGAGATCCGGGAGAATTCACCGGCGCGCACGACCAGGAAGTTCTCGTGGCAGCCGTAGGAGTTGCCCGCGGAGTCGGTGTTGTTCTTGAACAGGTAGATATCGCCGCCGATACCCTCCTCCGCCAAGCGCTGCTCGGCGTCGATGAGCAATTCCTCGAGCACCCGCTCACCCGCACGATCGTGGGTGACCAACTGCACCAGGCTGTCGCATTCGGCCGTCGCATACTCCGGGTGGGAACCGACATCGAGGTAGAGCCGGGCGCCGTTGCGGAGGAATACGTTCGAGCTACGGCCCCAGGAAACTACCCGGCGGAACAGATACCGGGCCACCTCGTCAGGGCTCAACCGACGGTGACCATGGAACGTACACGTCACCCCGAACTCGGTCTCGATCCCCATAATTCGTCGCTGCACACCATCGACATTACAGCTATGGCATGCCCGAAAGTGGCTGTGCGAGCAGAAGGTTGCAAACGTCTTGGCAACGATTGTGGGCGAATGACATATCGGCACCCGCGGCAACCTCGGCCGACGACAAGACCCCTCGCACCCGCTGCCTGCGGGTGCGAGGGGCCTCGATCACCGAAATATATGGAATTATGCGTTCGACGGATCTCCGGCCGAGGGGGTCTCGGACTCGCCGGACTCCTCGGATTTCTTGCTGCGGGGCTTGCCCTTACCGGACTTCTCGCCGGCCTTGTCGGCGGTGGCGAGCAGCGCCTCGAGGGCCGGTCCGGAGATGCGGCGGAAGGACCGGCGCGGCCGGGACTGCTCGAGCGTGGCAACCTCGAGGGAGCCCACTCCCAGCACCCGCTTGTCCTTATCGGTGCTCTCGGGGGTGCCCTTCTGCATGGCCTCCACCGCGATACCGATCGCTGCGTCGAGCTCCAGCCCGGCGCGGTAGGACTCCTTGAGCGCCGTCACGATCGGATCGGTGTTGCCACCCATCACCACGTATTGGCGCTCGTCGACGATGGAGCCGTCGAAATTGATCCGGTACAGCACCGACTCCGGATCCTGCTCGGGATAGCCGACCTCGCCGATGCACAGCTCCACCTCGTAGGGCTTGAGCTGGTCGGTGAAGATCGTGCCCAGCAGCGACGAGTACATGTTCGCCAGGCCACGGCCCGTCACATCGCGACGGTCGTACTGGTATCCGCGCAGATCGGCATTCAGGATGCCGTGCTTGCGCAGATTCTCGAACTCGTTGTACTTGCCGACGGCGGCGAACCCCACCCGATCGTAGAGCTCGCTGACCTTGTGCAGCGTCGCCGAGGGATTCTCGGCGACGAACAGCACACCCTTGTCGTACACCAGTGCCACGACACTGCGGCCCCGTGCGATGCCCTTGCGCGCAAGTTCGGTCTTGTCGCGCATGATCTGCTCGGCCGACGCGTAGTACGGCAACGTCATGCTGTATCTCCTGTCCGCATGCCCGGGCGGCCTGCGTGGTCACGCTTCGCTACCGCCACAGTGTCCGATTGCGGCGCTTCCGAGGGCCCTGCGTGGTTACGCAAGCTGCCTCCTCCGGGCCCGCCGGGCGCACCGCCCCCCTGACCGTTCATGCGGGCGCACCCCCTTCCTCACTGGCCCGCTCGCCGACGATCGCCCGCGCGATCTCCGCCAGCCGATCGTCGGAGACCTCGTCGGTACCCTCCGCGTCGATGGTGATCGCCGTCGGGTAGATGTTGCGCATCAGATCCGGCCCGCCGGTGGCGGTGTCGTCATCGGAGGCGTCCAACAGGGATTCGATCGCGATGCGCAGGGCGCGCTCCTGGCCGATCCCTCGGGTGTACGTCTTCTTCAGCGACGACTTGGCGAACTGCGAGCCCGAACCGGTGGCGGTGTAACCGAAGCGTTCCTCGCTCCGGCCGCCCACCACGTCGTAGGACACGATGCGGCCGGCCTTGTCCGGATCGGTGGCCTGATGGTCGTAACCGACCAGGATCGGCACCACCGCCAGGCCCTGCAGGGCCGCGGGCAGATTGTCGCGCACCATCTTCGACAGCTTGTTGGACTTGCCGTCGAAGGTCAGCGATACGCCCTCGATCTTCTCGTAATACTCGAGCTCCACGGCGAACAGCCTGATCATCTCCACCGCCACGCCCGCGGTACCGGCGATGCCGGCCGCGGAGTACGTGTCGGTGACGTACACCTTCTCCATATCCCGGCTGGCCAGCAGGTTGCCCATGGTGGCCCGCCGGTCGCCGGCGATCAGCACACCGCCGCGGTAACTGATCGCGACGATGGTGGTGCCGTGCGGGGCGATATCGTGCGCCGACCCCGCCGCAACGGGATCGGCCGCACGCGCGAAACCGTTGCTGGGCAACAGATCCGGCGCATTTACTCGCAGGTGTTCGGAAAATGATGACAGGGCGTACCCCGAATGGAGCCGCATGGGGTCACCTGATGTCACTGGCCGCCCTTCTGAACGTACGCGCGAACAAAGTCCTCCGCGTTCTCCTCGAGCACATCGTCGATCTCGTCGAGCAGGTCGTCGGTATCCTCCGCCAGCTTTTCGCGGCGCTCTTGCCCCGCGGCATCGACGCCGACAGCGTCGTCGTCCTCGTCACCGCCACCGGTGCGCTTGGTCTGCTCTTGTGCCATCGCAGCCGACCTCCTCTTAACTGATCATCGGCGAGCACCGGAGAAAATCCGATGCTCGTCCTCCAACACTACCCAGCGGCGCCGACAACATGCCGGATTACATCGCAATGTGCCCAGGACTCCACCTCGCTGACGCTCGGCTCCGTCCTGCGCACAGCGCGCTGGCTCATTGTTTCACTCAGCCCACTCCGCAACGTCACAGCAGCCTTATTGCCTAGGTGGTGAGCTGCTCTACGAGCTCCGAGGCGGTGCGTACACCGTCCAGCAACTTGCCGACATGCGATTTGGTGCCCCGCCGCGGCTCGAGCGTGGGAATCCGCACCAGCGAATCCCCGCCCAGGTCGAAGATCACCGAATCCCAGCTGGCCGCGGCGATATCCGCGCCGAAGCGCCGCAGGCACTCGCCGCGGAAGTAGGCACGGGTATCCGTCGGCGGGTTGGTCATCGCGTCGACCACCTGTTGCTCGGACACCAGCCGCTGCATCGAACCACGCGCCACCAGGCGGTTGTACAGGCCCTTGTCCAGGCGCACATCGGAGTACTGCAGGTCCACCAGATGCAGCTTCGGGGCGGCCCAACCCAGGCCCTCGCGGTTGCGAATGCCCTCGAGCAGGCGCAGCTTGGCCGCCCAGTCGAGCAGATCGGCGCACTCGAGGGGATCGCGTTCGAGCAGGTCCAGCACGTGCGCCCACTTCTCCAGCACGTCGGACACGCGGGCGTCGTCGGTGCCCTCACGGCTGTGGAACTTGCCCACCCGATCCAGGTAGATCCGTTGCAGCGCAAGGCCGGTCAGTTCGCGGCCGTCGGCAAGCGCAACGGTGGCACGCAGGGTCGGATCGTGGCTGATGGCGTGCACGGCGGTGACCGGGCGAGCCAGCTGCAGATCGGACAGATCCTCCCCCGCCTCGATCAGATCCAGCACCAGCGCGGTGGTGCCGACCTTGAGGTAGGTGGACCATTCGGCCAGGTTCGCATCGCCGATGATGACGTGCAGGCGCCGGTATTTGTCGGCGTCGGCGTGTGGCTCGTCGCGGGTGTTGATGATGCCGCGCTTGAGCGTGGTCTCTAGGCCCACCTCGACCTCGATGTAGTCCGAGCGCTGCGACAGCTGGAATCCGGCCTGGTCGCCCGACTGCCCGACGCCCACGCGCCCGGATCCGCAGATCACCTGGCGCGAGGCGAAAAACGGGGTCAGGCCCACGATGATCTGGTTGAACGGCGTGTCGCGGCTCATCAGATAGTTCTCATGCGTGCCGTACGAGGCGCCCTTGCCGTCGACGTTGTTCTTGTACAGCTGCATCCGGGCCGCGCCGGGGACGCTCGAGGCGTAGCGTGCGGCCGCCTCCATCACCCGCTCGCCCGCCTTGTCCCAGATCACCGCGTCCAGGGGGTCGGTGACCTCGGGTGCGGAGTATTCGGGGTGGGCGTGGTCGACGTAGAGCCGGGCCCCGTTGGTAAGGATCATATTGGCCGCGCCAACCTCGTCGGCATCGATCACGGGGGCTGGCCCGTTGAGCCGGCCCAGATCGAAACCGCGGGCATCGCGCAGCGGGGATTCCACCTCGTAGTCCCATCGGGTGCGCTTGGCCCGCGGTACGCCTTCGGCCGCGGCATAGGCCAGCACAGCCTGAGTGGAGGTGAGAATCGGGTTGGCCGAGGGTTCGGTGGGAGTGGAGATCCCGTACTCGACCTCGATTCCGATGATGCGCTGCATGAGTCGAGCCTAGGCGACGAACGGCCGATGGGGGCGCGACCGGGTCCGGCCGTGGGACACGCGCGGCGCCGAAGATCGTTTCCCACCTGTCGGCGTTGTGTGCAATCATTCTCATATCCGTACTGCGGCAGTGGATATCGGGCCCGCCGCGGTAATTGGATACTGTGCGGTCGGTTGTAAATGGCGTGCGTGTCGCCAGCACCACAGTGTCACCGGGAACCACATCACCAGGAACGACAGCCTCACCAGCACCACAGCGTCAGCAGCTACACCGTGACACATACGAGCTACACCGTGTCATCAGCGAGCTACACCGTGTCCTCAGCAACTCGGGTCGCAGCGATGGGGGTAGACGACGTGTCGATACCGCAAACAGGAGAGATCTCCGGCCATGCCGTCTTGGCCCCGGACGAGGCGCGGCACACGCGCTTGCTGCGCGGATTCTCCGCCTATGCGCTGACGGTACTGCTGTTACTCGGCCTGGTCTTCGCGGGAACGCTGAGCCGATGGGTGGGCGCGAGCCCGAAACTGCAAACCGCGACAACGGTTTTCACCGGCGTCTTCGTGCAGGCGGTGCCGTTCCTGGTGCTCGGCGTGGCGATCAGCGGCGCGATCGCCGCCTTCGTCTCCCCGGAGGTACTGCGAAAGTTGCTGCCCCGCAACGAGACCGCAGCCATCGGCGTGGCCGGCCTGGCGGGCATCGCGCTGCCGGGCTGCGAATGCGGGGTGGTGCCGGTATCGCGGCGGCTGATGGATCAGGGCGCACCGAGCGCGGCGGCCTTCGCCTTCCTGCTGTCCGCGCCGGCGGTAAATCCGGTGGTGCTGATCGCGACCGCCGTCGCGTTCCCGGGTCAGCCGGGCATGGTGGCCGCGCGGTTCACCGGATCGCTGGCCACGGCCTTCGTCATGGGCTATCTGTGGGCGCGTTTCGGCAGGCCGGAATGGTTCCGCGCGCGCCCGCACGGCCACGATCACTGCGCGGCCGGCCGGTCCCGGTGGGAGGTCTTCACCGAGGCCGCGCGGCACGATTTCCTGCAGGCCGCGGCCTTTCTCGTGATCGGCGCGATCGCCGCGGCGGCGCTGCACGTACTCGTGCCGCCGACCTGGTACCGGGATCTGTCCGGGCAGCTGGTGGTCTCGATCGGGGTGATGGCGCTGCTGGCGGTGGTGCTGGCGCTGTGCTCGGAGGCCGATGCGTTCGTGGCCTCGAGCATGTCGAGCCTGCCGCTGCTGCCCCGGCTGGTCTTCCTGGTGGTCGGTCCGGCGGTGGATGTGAAGCTGTTCGCGATGCAGGCGGGCACCTTCGGGCGACGCTTCGCGATTCGCTTCGCGCCGATGACATTCGTGGTGGCGACGCTGTGCGGCGCGGCCGCCGGACTGCTGTTCGTGGGTGCGCGATGAACCGGGTGGCACAGAATCTCGTCCTGCTGCTGATCGCGGCGGCGGTGCTGAAGATATCGCTGGACGGCACGTTCCTGCGGTACGTCAAGCCCGGTCTGCAGCCGTACCTGATCGTCAGCGGGGCCGCGCTGCTGCTGCTCTCGGTCGCCGCGATCGTGCGGGACGTCCGCGGCGGGGGCCACGACGATCATCACACCGGGCGGCCGCAGTGGCTGCTGCTGGCACCGATCGCCGCGCTGCTGATCGTCGTCCCGCCCGCGCTCGGGGCGACCTCCGTGCAATCGGGAACCACCGCGCAGGCCAGTATCGCCGAGCCCGCGGCGGCCGCCGCCAGCGACGACGGCACCTTCCCCTTCTCGCCGCTCCCGCCGGGCGATGCCCCGACCATCCGCATGTACGACCTGCTCGACCGCGCCGCCTACGATTCCAGCGGCGAACTGGACCGGCGTCAGATCACGGTGCAGGGCTTCGTGGTCCGCAGCGATGAGAACGGCAGCCCCCGCCCCGACAACGACCACGACGGCCTCGACCTGGCCCGCGTCGTCATCACCTGCTGCGTCGCCGACGCCCAAACCCTCCGCATCCACCTGGACGGCCCGATAACCCCACTCCCCGACGACACCTGGGTCTCGGTACAGGGCAGACTCCTGCCCCACAACACTGACGCGGGCACTACGCCCCCCACCCTCACGGTCACCGAAATGCACCCCATCCCGGCCCCATCCCACGTCTATGGCTGACCTTCAACACACCGCCCAATGCGAACATCTGGCGAGTCTGGCAATTTTGCCGCTCGTATATGACAATTTAGTTATTGTCCTGCTCGTGAACTGGGAGATCAATCTGCATCCGGAGGTGGAAACGTGGTACGTCGCGATCTGCGGAACCGATCCTGAAACAGCCGCCCTCATCGAGGACGCCATCGACCAACTGGCGGAAGAAGGTCCGTGCGCGGGACGGCCGTTGGTCGACCGTGTGAAAGGCAGCAGTTACCACAACATGAAGGAGCTTCGGCCACCGTCCAGGAGAGCGACCGAGATCAGAATATTGTTCGCCTTCGATCCCGCACGTGAGGCGATCTTCCTCGTCGGCGGCGACAAATCGGGCAACTGGCAGGGCTGGTATCGCACAGCGATTCCGTTGGCCGACAAGCGCTATACCGAGCACCTCGAGGCGCTGAAGGAGCAAGAGTGAGTGCTGAATACGTAAAGTGGAGCGACGTCAAGGCCAAGGCCCGTGCGCTCGACCCTCGCACCGACGAAGAACGAGCAGCAGGTCAGGCCGTCGCCCGCGAACGTCGTGAGGCGTATGTCCGCGGGTACCAGATGGCTGAAATGCGCAAGGCTGCCGGGCTGACCCAGACGGATCTGGCCCACACCCTTGGCGTATCACAGGCCAGGATCTCGAAGATCGAACACGGCGAGATCGCGGGAATTGAAACGATCCGCGCGTATGTGGAAGCACTTGGCGGCCGGATCAACATCGTGGCAACACTTGGCGACAAGAGCTGGAAAGTCGCCTGATCAGGCCTGAACCCGTAGTTTTGGGCGAGACAGCAGGTCGGCTACGGGGGTGGTGCGGGTCAGGGGGACGCCGAGGCTGTGGGCGTTGCCCTCGAAGAGGGATAGGACCGATTCGGTGAGGATGCCCTCGATCTGGTCCGAGGTGAGGGTGGTTGCCGGATCGGCTCGCCAGCTGGTGACGACGCCGTCCACGAGGCCGATGACGCCGAAGGCCATCGGGCGGGCGCGGACCGGATCGATTCCCGAGCGCGCCAGCGCCGCGGCGAACAAATCGGCCAGCCTGCCGCCGATCCGGTCGCGGGCACCCGCTAATGCCTGCGACGAATCGCCCTGCGGTGCATGGCCTTCCAGGAAGCGATGCAGGCTCGGATGGCGTTCCACCCAGCCGACGTAGGTGGTGATCGCGCCGCGCACCGCATCCTTGACGGTGCCGTCGGCACGCAGCATCGGCATCACCTCTGCCAGCAACAGCTCCAGTATTCTGCGGCGAATCTGCTCGTCGAGGTCCGCGCGGCCCTCGAAGTGGCGGTACACCACTGGACGCGGAAGGGTCAGGCGGTCGGCGATCTGCTGCACCGAAACCTCGACGCCGAACTGCTCGATAACCTCGACGGCAGCATCCAGCACCGCGGCCCGCCGACGCTCTTTGTGCCCGTCCCAGCGGGTGGTGCGACCGTCGATGCCCTGCTGGCGCCCAGCCCCGCCATCCTCCAGCCCCGCTGCGACCGTCGCTGCCGTGCCCCTGATTCCCTCGCTGCGCTCGGTCACAGCTCCACCTCGCTGGCGCTCGGCTCCGCCGCGACCGCCGGTGCTGTATCCATGGTTCCCTCGCTACGCTCGGTCACGTCTCAACGATACCCACGCGCCTATTGACCGATACAGCATGTCTCACTAATCTGAGTGTTACTACATGTACCACTAACTCCGAGATGTTGGAGAGCGCCATGGGCAACGACGCCGCCGCACTACTCCCCCGAGATTCATTCGCACAGCGGCTGCTGACCGGGTCCGTCAAGAAGTCCTACGACCCGGTGGTCGATCTGGACTGGGACGCCCCGCTGGATCCGGACAAGCTGTTCCTGCCCGCGGAGGTGGTCTCGCTCTACGGCACCGCGCTGTGGGAGTCGATGACCCACGAGCAGCGCCGCGAGCTCTCACGCCAGGAGCTGGCCAATGTGCTGTCGGTGGGCATCTGGTTCGAAAATCTGCTCAACCGGCTGCTGTTGCGGGAGTTGATGAGGGACACGCCCACCTCCGGCTGGTCGCACTACACGCTGACCGAGATGGGCGATGAATGCCGGCACATGATGATGTTCGGCAAGCTGATCGATCGGATCGAGGCGGTCCCCTATTGGCCGAAACCGTACCAGCGCCTGGTCATCTCGTCTCTGCAGCTGTTCCTGCGCGGATCAATGACCTGGGTGGGCGCGCTGGTGGGCGAGGAGATCTTCGATGCCATCCAGCGCCAGACCCTCGATGATCCGGACCTGCAGCCGCTGGTGTCGCGCGTGATGCGGATTCACGTCACCGAGGAGGCCCGGCACATCGGGTTCGCCCGCGACGCGCTCGCGCGCCGGGCGCCGACCATGTCGCGGGCCGAATTGGCTTACACCCGACTGTGTGTCGCGGTCGCCGCGCCGCTGTTCGTGCATTTGATGACCAACCGGCACATGTACGAGCGGGCCGGACTGAACGGCCTGCAGACCAAGCGGATCGCCGTCGCCAATCCACACTCCCAGCGGTCACTGGGCGCCGGAGCGGCGAATCTCGGTGCGTTCCTGGACAAGACGGGCCTGCTGGGTCCGATCGGCAAGCGGGTGTGGAAGTGGCGGGGACTGTGGGCATGACGATTCGTTTCCGCCCGCGCGCATCCCGGCGCCCGGGTCACCCCGATCCGGACCCGGCGCTGACTCTCGAACCGGCGCCGGAGTATTCGGGTCCCGCGGTACTGGACGCACCGGGCGCCGAGGTGCCGGTCGTGGTCGCAGTGAGCGGGCACTGGGATCCGATCGACGGCCGTTACCACTGGTACGGCCGGGTGAGCGGTGACCGCGACGCGCTACCGGACCCGGGGCGTACTCAGGTCCAGCTGATCGTGCCCGGCGGCCGCCCGGCCACGGGCGTACTGTCCGAACGCGATCCGTGGGGAAATCTGCGCATCACCGGCGTCGGCGAACCCCCGTTCCCGCTGACGGCGGCCGAATCGCACTCCTGAGATTCGCGGTGATCAGAGCAGGGATTTCAGTGACTGCTCGTCGCGCGCGACGACCGCGCCGCCCTTACCCGCAACGATGGGGCGCTGAATCAGCTTCGGATGGTGAGCCAGGGTTTCTATCCAGTGCTCACGGTCGGCCGCGGTGCGCGACCAACCGGAGATGCCCAGCTCCTTGGCCTCGTCCTCCCCGGTGCGGGTGATATCCCAGGGCTCGAGGCCGAGCCGGTCGAGCATCGCGCGCAGCTCCTGCGCGGTCGGCGGCTGCTCGAGGTAGCGGCGTTCGATATAGGAGATGCCCGCATCGTCCAGGGCCTGCTTGGCCGCGCGGCTCTTGGAACAGCGCGGGTTGTGCCAGATCTCCATCTGCTCGGATGTCATGGCCGCCCACCTTATATGGGTGGGCGGCCGACACCGCAGCGCGCTGGGGCGATCAGCCCCGGCGGCGGCCACCGCCGCCGCGCGAGAACCCCGCCAGTCCGCCGGTGCTGCCGGCCGGGGCCGCACTACCGGTGCGCCCGCCACGCTTGAACCCGGCGGGTGCCGGCGCGGCCGCGCTGCCACCGGCGTGATTCACCCGGCGTCCACTCGAATGTTCCTGTTGTGCACCGGCATTCGACGATCCGCCGCGACCACCGGCCGCCTGGCCCGCACGCTCAGGCGCGTCACCGCGCCGACGTCGATCGGACGCATCGCCACGACGACCGCCGTCCGCACCGGCGGGGGCGTCCCAGCGATCAACGCGATGCCGGCGTGCCGACTCGCCACCACCGGACTCGGAGGTATGCACCCGTTGAGCGTTCCGCTGCGGCGCACCGGTATTCGCGCCCCGGCGGGCACCGCCCGCGGCACCGCGACCCTGGCCCTCGCCACCCCGGTAACCGCCGCGTGCGGACGAGCCGCCGGGCCGATCGCCGACCGAACCCGTGCGCTTGCCGCCGGGCGCGGAAAACGCCTTGCCGCCCGACTGCTTCTTCGTGGACACCTGCTTCGGGGCGGGCGCGACGAAGGTGACCAGCGGGGCTATCTCGCCGGCCAGCTCGGCCACGGCCTTCGCCTGCGCGGTGACCTGCTGCGGGCGCACGGTGATCGCCGCCTTGCGCATCAGCGCCGACATATCCTTGCGCTGCTCGGGCAGGACCAGGGTGACGACGTCGCCGGTGCTGCCGGCGCGGGCGGTGCGGCCCGACCGGTGCAGGTACGCCTTGTGCTCGGCGGGCGGATCGACATGCACCACGAGCTCGACGTTGTCGACGTGCACGCCGCGCGCGGCGACATCGGTGGCCACCAGCACCCGCACCTGGCCCTCGGAGAAGGCCGCCAGGTTGCGGTCCCGCGCGGCCTGCGCGAGGTTGCCGTGCAGGTCGACCGCCGGAATGCCCTCGGCGGTCAGGGTTTTGGCGAGTTTACGGGCCTGATGCTTGGTGCGCATGAACAGGATGCGCCGCCCGGTACCCGAGGCGAGGGTGTGCACCACATCCTTCTTCACCCCCGGGTTCGCGACCTCGAAGACGTGATGGGTCATCGCGGCGACCGGCGAATTCGCCTCGTCGACCGAGTGCAGCACTGCGCGCGGCAGGAATCGCTTGACCAGCTTGTCGACCCCGTTGTCCAGGGTCGCCGAGAACAGCAGCCGCTGGCCGTGTTCCGGCGTCGCGGCCAGGATGCGGGTCACCGAGGGCAGGAAGCCCAGGTCGGCCATGTGATCGGCCTCGTCGATGACGGTGATCTCGACCGCGTCGAGGCTGATCATCCCCTGCCGCATCAGATCCTCGAGCCGTCCCGGGCAGGCGACGACGATATCGACGCCCGCGGCGAGCGCCTTGACCTGACGGTGCTGCGAGACGCCGCCGAATACGGTGGTCACCACCATCGAGTAGGCCGTGGACAGGGGTTCGAGCGCGGCGGCGATCTGGGTGGCCAGCTCGCGGGTCGGGGCCAGGATCAGCCCGGTCGGCCGCTTGGCGCGGCGGCGTCCGGCGAGGTCACCGGCCAGCCGGGCCACCATGGGGATGGAGAAGGCCAGGGTCTTGCCGCTGCCGGTCTTCCCGCGGCCGAGCACGTCGCGGCCGGCGAGGGTATCGGGCAGGGTGTCGGCCTGGATCGGGAACGGAGCGGTGATACCGGCCCGGTCCAGGGCTCGGACCAGCGGTTCGTGCACGCCGAGCGCGGCGAAGGTGGTCACGGATTCTGTGGAATTCACGGGGGTTAGGGTGTCTTTCAGGCAAGGGTGCCCGCGTCGCGCAGCGGATCTGGTCCGCGCCCCGGGGCACACAGTGGCGAGATGGCCGATGGGCCATATCGATCGCCGCAAGGAGAGCCGGTGCCACACAGCTGGGCGCTGGAGTTGGCAATCTACGACGCTGGGTGCCGTCTAAGCGCACCCGGCATTGATGATAGCTCAACCATTGCCGAACTACGACCTAATGTAGTGGCCGTCACCTTTTACCGTCTCGGCTCTGGACCGTGTAGAGCCCACAGGGATGCGGGCGCGATCCGAGAACATCCGGGACCACTTTCACCCGTTCGCCGATGCAGAGCGACCACCATTGCCCGTACCGGCTGTTCGGACAGCCGCGGTCAGGCACCGCACCGTGCACAGTGCACAAGTACTCCGTCCCCACCCTGCTCGATTGCCGATGGCACCGAGTGCCCCGATGCGGTCTGCTGGAGTACGACACCGGGGTCCCCGCGGCCCCACCAGGCGAACCAGAGGTAGGTCGTGAGTTCAGCAACGGTTGCGACGGACACCCCCGCGACGGTCCCCGCGCGTGCGCGCACCCTGTGCGAGGCATTTCAGCGCACCGTCGTCCGCTACCCGGACGATATCGCCCTGCGCACCCGAGGCGATGCCGTGCGAATCACCTGGCGCGAGTATGGATCCCGGGTACAGTCCATCGCGACCGGGCTCGCCGCCCTGGGCGTGGGCCGCGGCGATACGGTGGCGCTGATGCTCACCAACCGGCCCGAATTCCATCTGTGCGATACCGCTGTCCTGCATACCGGCGCCACCCCCTATTCGGTGTACAACACCAATCCCGTCGACCTGCTCGCCTACCAGTTCGGTAATGCCGGCAACGCCGTGGTGATCTGCGAGACCTCCTTTGTGCCACAGGTTCTCGCCGCGGTGGACCTGGCAGCTACCCAGGGGCATACGGTCCGGCACGTGATCTGCGTGGACTCCGACGCGCCGGGCACCGTGGCGCTGGCGCGGGTCGAGGCGATGCCCGCGCCCGGCTTCGATTTCGACACATCCTGGCGCGCAGTCGATCCGGAGGATCTGCTGACGATCGTCTATACCTCCGGCACCACCGGCCCACCCAAGGGCGTCGAGCTCACCCACACCAACTTTCTCGAAAATGCCCGCATCATCGAGGAATTCGGCGGCGGCGGCCCGCAGGACCGGGTGGTGTCCTATCTGCCGGACGCGCACGCGGCCAACCGCTGGTTCGCGCACTATCTGTGCCTGTCGGTGGGCGGGCAGATCACCACCGAACCCGAGCTCGGCCGGGTGTTCGAGGCGCTGACCGAGGTGCATCCGACGATTTTCCTTGGCGTCCCGCGCATCTGGGTCAAGGTCAAGGCCGCCCTGGAGCAGCGCCTGGCGGCCGAGCGCAATCCGGTCCGCCGCCGCCTGGCCGCGTGGGCGATCCGCATCGGCCGGGCGCGGGCCCGCGCGATCTCCGACGGCCGCGCACCGGGACCGCTGGACGGCCTGCGATATCTGCTCGCCGAACGCCTGGTGCTCTCGGCGATCCGCAGCCGCATGGGCCTGGACCGAGTGCGGATCGCGGTCACCGGCTCCGCGCCGATTCCGCCCGACACCCACGAGTTCTTCCTGGGCCTGGGTCTGCCGTTATGCGAGGGGTACGGCATGACCGAATGCACCGCCGGGGCCACGCTGACCCGGCCCGAACGCATCAAAATCGGCACGGTGGGCACGCCGCTGCCCGGCGCGCAGGTGCGGATCGCGGCGGACGGCGAGGTGTTGATCCACGGTGCGATGGTGATGCGGGGCTACCGCGGGGCGCCGGAAAAGACCGCGGAGACAATCGATTCCGAGGGCTGGCTGCATACCGGCGATATCGGCGAATTCGACGCCGAGGGGTACCTGCGAATCGTGGACCGCAAGAAGGAGATCATCATCAATGCGGCGGGCAAGAATATGTCACCGTCCAATATCGAGAGTGCGGTCACCGAGAACACCCCGCTGGCCGGATCGGTCGCGGTGATCGGCGAGGGCCGCGCCTTCAATACCGCGCTCATCTGCCTGGACCCCGACCTGGCCGCGGTGTTTGCGCAGCGGCACGGACTTCCGGCCGGCGAGATCGCCGCACTGGCCGCGAATTCGCAGGTCCGGGCCGAGATCGAGGCCGGTGTTGCCGCCGCCAACGCCAGGCTCTCGCGCGTGGAGCAGATCAAGCGATTCGCCGTACTACCCGACGTGTGGGCCCCGGGCGGGGATTTCCTGACCGCGACCGGCAAATTGCGCCGCAAGCCGATAGCCGCGGGCTATGTCGATACCATCGAATCGCTGTACACGACGTAATCTCGGAAGCACCGCCATTCAGCACTGCCCGACGGAGGAGATTGTGGAACCGCCGATCCGGGATCGCGCACTCGCGGACCTGTACCTCCGGGCCGGGGTGCTCGTGCGCGAATTCTCCGACTCGCTGCCACCATATCCCTCCCTTCCGCAACCGCTGGTCGTGCAGGGATTCGAACGCGGCACGAAATTGAATATCGAGTTGTTCTTCGAATTCCTGCGGACCGGCCGCCTGCCCGGCGAAGAGGAAACCCGGGAATTGGTCGCGCTGGCCCTGGACCGGGTGCGCGACGGCGAACGCCTCGAGGAGGTGCTGAGCCGCTACCGCTCGGGCGCGGAATTCATCTACGCCCGGCTGCGGGCCTCGTCCACTCCCGGAGAACACGAACTGCTGGCCGATGCGGCCGTGCCGCTGCTGCAATACATCACGCTGATCGTGGAGCGAATCGCCATCGCGTGCGTGCGCAGGGCCCACGATCCCCGCTGGGAACTGCTCGAACGCCGCCGCAGCATCGCCGATGCCCTCATCACCGGGCGGGATCCGGTGGAGTGGGCGGACGAACCGGCGATCACCGTACCCGACGCGTTCCTGATCGCGGTGTTCCGGCTCGGTGCCGCGGTGCGCCCGGCGGGCCCGAAGGCGGCAGCACCGCCATCCAGTACCAGCGAACTGCGGCACCGCATCGAGGCCATCCCCGGGGTGTTCCTGCGGCTGGACAGCGGCGGCTGGACGGCGCTGGTCCCGCTGCGCCCCGGTGACGACGGCACCGCCACCACCGCCGGACTGGCCGCGCGGCTGCCCGCCCGCGCGCCGGACCTGCCGCCACCGTTCTGGGTCGGCGTCGGCGCGGCGCCCAGCCGCGCGGACATTCCCGGCGTCGTCGCCGAGGCCCGCGCCCTGGCCGAACTCGGCCGCTGCCTGGATCGCAGGGAATTGCTGTGCCGCCGTGCGGATCTGCACTTCGAGTACACGGTCGCGGCCAGCGGGCCCGCACGGCCGGGCCTGGCGGTGGTGCTGGCACCGCTGGACGCCCAGCCGCTGCTCGCGCAGACCCTCGAGGTCTTCGTCGACACCGGCTTCAATCAGCTCGCCACCGCACGGTTGCTCAACGTGCACCGCAACACGGTCACCTATCGGCTGGCGCGCGTGCACGAACTGACGGGCCTGGACCCGCACCGGCCGACCGATGCGATGACGCTGTCCGCCGCCCGGATCGCGCGCCGGCTGGAGACGGCGTCATTCGCGCCGTAGGGTATTCGCCCGGGGCACTGTATGGGGGGCCCTCGGGCGCCGCCACTCAGCTTGGTCGAGTGCACAATCCGGCCCGCACCGGTCTTGGCGATTGCCGGTACTGCCGACCACCGACTGTGCGGTGTGCTTTATCGGACGACGAAGTCCAGCAGAGGTGGAGAAGTTGACACGTTCGCCCCGCACCCGCACCCGCGGCCGCATCGCCACCAGGTACGAGGACACGGTCACCACACCCGACCGCGCGGGCACCGGGCGCGCCGGGGCCGTTATCAGGCACAGTCGCCTTGTCACCGTCGCGGCGGCGAGCATTACCGCGCTCGCCCTCACTACGCCCTGGGCCCCCGCAGCGGTGGCGGTGCCGGCTGCCGGTCCGGTGCCGAATGCCCCGGCGAACTTCGGCCTGCCCGCGGGCTATCACCCCACTCCGGCGGCGTACGGCGTGGGATATCAACTGGGACAGGTCGTTCCGCTCGCAGATGGCACCCAGATTCAGGCCGAGGTGCGGTACCCCACCGATCCCGCAACCGGGCAGCGCGCCACCGGGCAGTTCCCGGTGGTAGTGAACTTCACCACCTACGGCGCCCTGTCCAGCGCCCTGACCGCGGCGATCACCAGCGTCGTGGACGAGCTCCACATTCAGTTGCCCGACAACCTCCGCGATGCGCGCCGCGTCATCAACGAGGCCACCAGCGCCCAGGACGTGCTGGTCCGCCACGGCTATATCGAGGTCGTCGCCGATGTGCGGGGCACCGGCGGATCCACCGGTCAATGGAATCCCGCCTCGCCTCAGGACGGCAAGGATGGTGCGCAGCTGGTGGATTGGGCCGCCAAGCTGCCCGGATCCAGCGGCAAGGTCGGCATGTTCGGCTATTCGTTCCCGGCCCTCAACGCGCTTCGCACGGCCGAAACCGTCGGCCCCGGTTCGCCGTTGAAGGCGATCGTCCCGATGGCTATGCCCAACAACATCTTCGACGAGGTCCTCGGGCACGACGGCATGATGAGCCCGATCCTGCTGACGGCGATCACGATCATGGTGCCCTATCTGAGCCTGATCGGCCCGTTCATGGCGTTGCCGGTCACCCCGCAGCTGTTCCTGCAGTCCCTGGGCGATCATCTGCAGGCGCTCGTGGGCTCGAACAGCACGCTGAAATTGCTGTTCGACGCCTACTCCGGCGGGCCCACCGGCTACGACAACACCTTCTGGCAGGAGCGCCGATTCGAGGGCGGGCTGCACAACCTCGTCGACAACGGCATCGCCATGTACCAGGTGGGCGGGCTGTGGGACCTGTATCAGGAGGGTCCGTGGCACAACTACGCGCAGCTGCAGAACCTCGCCGCCCACCGCGACCAGTTCGCGCCGATGGCGCCGAATCAGCGGCCGGACGGGCGTTTTCAGCTGCTGATGGGTCCGTGGTACCACGTGGCCCTCGGCATGGGCCCGGGTTCGCGGCTGGACACCGACCAGATCGTGCTGGCCTGGTTCGACCGCTGGCTCAAGGACATTCCCAACGGCATCGACAAGACCCCGACGCCGATCCACGTGATCGATCCGGGCAACAATGCCGTGAGCACCGCGCGATACCCGTTCGAGCAGGCCACGATCCAGCAGCGGTACTTCGACGGCGACCGGCTGGTGGCGGCCAAGCCCACGGTAGGCGAGGCCTCGGATCGGCTGGACTACACCGGAATCGACAACATCTGCAACCGGGAGTCACTGGGCCAGTACACCGCCGGACTGCTGGAGTTCGTGTTCCGTATCTTCCAGGCATACAACCCGTGCACCGAACACGTACAGCAGCCCACTGCCGGGCTGAAATACACGATGGCCCCGGTGACCGAGCCGACCGTGCTGGCCGGGCCCAGCAGTGTCACCCTGTATGCCTCGTCCACCTCGAACGACGCGGCATTCCAGGTCTGGCTGGACGATGTGGCCCCGGACGGGTCGTCGGTGAACATCACCGGCGGCTCGCAACTGGCCAGTCAGCGCACCCTCGACGACACCAAGACCTGGCGCACCCCCGACGGTGTGGTGTACGCCCCGGAACACGTGGTGCGCAAGGAGAACGAGCGGCTGCTCACCCCCGGGCAGGTGACCCGGATGGGGATCAAGCTGCGGCCCACGTTCTACCGGCTCGCGCCAGGTCATGCGCTGCGCCTGCGGATAACCAGCGGCACCTTCCCCTCGACGATTCCGATTCCGGTCGATCTGCCGCGCCTGCTCGGATCCTCGCAGCAGATTCACCGGGATGCCGCGAGCCCGTCGGAGATCGTGCTGCCGCTGGCCCCGGCGAGCAAGTTCGGGATGTAAGCGCTCCGGAATCCACCGTGTAGACCGCGTGCGTCCGGATTCCGCCCCCCTGGGCAGACCAGGCGCGCTCGATCACCTATAGATGCATCCAGTACGGCCATACCTGCGACCAGGGCTTGCGCTGGCCGGCGCATTTCCAGATCGTCACGTTCTGCGTGTTACCGGGGAAGCCCAAGCGGGTGTCCAGCTTGCCGATCGGGTCGACATGCTCGAACTGGCTGCGCAGCGCGGGCTCGGTGCTGCCGACCGCGATGACCGCCGAGGCGTTGTCGGGCGGGGTGGCGAAATAGCCGAATCCGCGGCTGGGGCTGAAGATCGACGGCAGGTGATCGCGGCCGAGTTCATCCAGTGCGCTTGCCTGCCAATAGGTGTCGGTGATGATGATCGCGTGCGCACGTTCCTGCGGGGTCAGCCCGTCGTAGGCCCGGGTAACCGCATCGTCCAGCTCCGGCCAGCCGAATTGGCCGTACACCCCGATCTGCACCGCAGCCTGCGCGTCGTCCCGCGGCGGGGAAATCCGGTCCGCCGGACGCCACGGCGTGGAATTCAGGATCAGGATCGTCGCCGAAATACCCAGCGCGGCAAGGATCACCGCGACAATGCGCCGCCACACCCGCGATATCCGCCGCAGCCCCGTCACCGCTCCGGCCGCGCCGGCCGCGATCACCACCGCGTACATCCCCGCCGGGTAGTACACCCGCCCGCCGGTGATCATGAACACCGCATACAGCAGGATCAGCGTCGCGCCGAGAAAGCGATACGAACGTAATTCCCGGCGCCGCAACAATACCCATAGACCACACAGCAGCAGCGGCGTGCCGAGGAATCCGCACAGCGCCACCGAGAGGGGCACGAACAGCAACCGGCCGCCCAGGATCGCCTGCTCGCCCTCGATCTCGCCGCCCATCGACAGCTGCGGCCAGCCGTGCCGGGACTGCCAGAGCAGTTCCGGCACAGCCGATATCAGCACGATCACGCCCCCGGCCCACAGCATCGGCCGCCGCACCAACTCCCGGGGCCCGAAGATCAGTGCGGCCACCGCGACCGCAATCCAGAAGAACGGAATCAGCCACTTCACCTGCAGATCGACCGCGGTCACCAGCGCCGCCGCCAGCAGCAGGACATCGCGCCGGGTCTGCACCCAGCGCACCACCAGCCACGTAATGATCACCCACAGCGCGGTATCCACGGCGTTGGTGGTCAGCATCGCCCCCTGCAGCAGCAGGAACGGCGAGGTGGCGTATCCGGCCGCCGCCAGCGTCTGCGCGATCCGGCCGCCGCCGAACGCCCGGGCCAGCCCGGCGCACAACACGATCGCCACGATCGTGAGCGCGACCGCGGGCAGCCGCAGCACCAGATACGATCCGGGCGCCAGTGTGTCCATCGCCCGCGCCAGCAGCGGCAGCACCGGCCCCTGGTCGGCATAACCCCAGACGGGGCGGCGACCGGCGGCCAGAAAATACAGCTCATCCCCGAAATACCCGTACCGCGACGCGGCGAACAGCAGAATCGCCGCCGACACCACGGCGATCGCGGCGATCGCGGCCACCGCGCGCGGCGGCCCGGCGGTCGCCACGTCGTCGATCGGACGCTCCACCACTTCGGTCATCGACGATAACTCCTGCACAAGTCTGGATAGCGGACGCGCCGAATCTATCCGCCGGCGCAGTCCCCGCCATCCACCCCCGCGGGCGAGTCGCGATCAACCGCCCATCACCCGGCCGCCTCTCCGCGGCCGTACCGCTGTCCGAATCGAGCCGTCGCCGTTAGGCTGATGACGTACCAGAAGGAGCGGCATTACCGTGTGCGGCCACGCTCTGCCACAACCAGAAGCACCCTGGCGGCGTTCCGGTCCCACCAATCTAGCTGCCACCACCGACACCGATTAGGAGACGGCGCCACCTCCCCTCGTAAACGAGAGGAAGTCCGCACCAAACACCTCATGACCCCGGATTCTTCGACACCGAACCCGTACGGCACCCCCTCGACGTCGGGGCCCGGCGGGCCCCTGCGGTTTCAGGGAGCGGTGAACACGCTCATCGGGGTGCTGTTGCGGATACCCGGTCTCGGCTCGGTCGTCGGGCGCAGACTGCTGATCATCCATGTCATCGGGCGCAAATCCGGTAAGCGCTACAGCATTCCGGTCGCCTACAGCCGCCACGAGGGCGCGCTGCTGATCGGCACCGCGCTGCACCCGTGGGTGAAGAACATCCGCAAGGGCGTCCCGGTCGAGGTCTCGATGGGCGGTCCGCCGCGCACGGCCGCCGCCGAGGTATGTACCGACGTGGAGACGGTGATGCGCCTGTACGAGGCGATCGCCCGCGACAACCATCAGAACGCCGGCTTCAACGGCATCGGTTTCGACGCGGACGGCAACCCCAATAAGGCCGATATCTACCAGACATGGCAGCTCGGCGGCGCGGTCATCCGGCTCACCCTCGACTGAACTGTTTGCGCCTCAGGCCGGGTACGCGTCCAGCACGAACTCGGCGGAGAGGGTGCTGAGAACCTGACGCACCCCCAGCGGGGCCCAGGCGGCCGCGGCGTCGTGGCGGACGATCGGATCCGTCAGGATGATGGTGCGGCCGCCGGTCTCGAGCTCGAATACGCCGTCGGGCAACACCACGGCACGGCAGTCGATTACGCCCGCACGAACCGCACTCGGCAGCCGGGCCTGACCTGCGCCAGCGCGTCGATATCGGCGTCCAGGACCGTGCCGATCACCGGATAGCCCCCGGTGATCGGATGGTCGGCCAGGAATACCACCGGCTGTCCCGACGGCGGCACCTGGATAGCGCCCAGCGGCATCCCCTCGGTGGGCAGTTCCGCGGTGTTCGCACGGGTCAGTGCCGGCAACTCCGGCCCGCGCTCGAGCCGCACCCCGACGCGGTCGGCGTCGGGGCTCACGCGCCACGGTCCGGCGAACAGATCCTCGGGACGGGCGAACCAGTCCTGACGCGGACCCGGCACCACCCGCGCGGTGATCATCGCGCCGGTCAGGGCCGCGACCGGGGCGACGTCCACCTCCGGCCACCGCGGCGGCGGGGGGCCCACCGGCAACTCGTCCCCCGCCCGCAGCGGTTCGGGCCCGATGCCCGCGAGGGTGTCGCGGCTGCACGAGCCCAGCACCGGCGGGACGGCGATACCGCCGCGCACGGCCACATAGGCGCGCATCCCGGTCACCGCAACCCCGAGCGCCAGGCGCTGCCCGGGTTGCGGGCGCAATACCGAGGCATGCGCGACCGGCTGCCCATCGAGGGTGATCGGGGCCGGGGCTCCCGTAACAGCGACAACGGCCGGCGCGGTGAACTCCAGCATCAGACCGCCCAGCAGAGTTTCGATCCCCGCCGCGGATTCGTCGTTGCCGACCAGGCGGTTGGCGAGGGTGAGCGAGCCACGGTCCGCGGCGCCGGACACCCCGACCCCGGCGGAAAACCATCCGGCGCGCCCGAGATCCTGGATAGTGCTCAACATTCCGGGCGCAACCACCCGCACCGGCGAGGACATGCCGCCGTCCGGATCCGCCGTACGCGGGCCCGACACGCTTCCAGTCACACGACACCTCCCGGGCCGCCGTGCACCGGCCCCTCAGCACGACTTCCCCTGGCTGCCACTCTAATCCGCAGTGCTGCCCACCGCGCACCGGCCGCGGCGATAGCGGTACTCACGGCGCCTCCACCACGACGAAGCGTACCCGCGTGCCGGGCCGCAGCAGGGCCGGTTCGGGGCGGTTCAGGTCCCACAGCCGGGTCGAAGTAGTGCCGATGATGCGCCAACCTCCCGGCGAGCTGCGCGGATACACGGCGCTGTAGCCGCCCGCCAGGGCCACCGCGCCCGCCGGGACGGTGGTGCGCGACTGCTCGCGGCGCGGCACCTCCAGGCCCGACCCGGGCGCCTCCAGGTAGCCGAATCCGGGGGCGAAACCGATAAAGGCGCATCGCCACAGCGCCCCGGTGTGCCGGGCGATGAGCTCGGCCTGGGTGATGCCGAGCAGCGCCGCCGTATCGGCCAGGTCGCCGCCGTCGTAGCGCACCGGAATCTCCACGGCCGCAGCTTCTTCCGCCGAATCCCGCGCCGACGCGGGCGCTTCCGACGCCGCGTAGACGGCCCGCAGTCGCTTTGCCACCGTCGCCGCATCCGCGCGCGAATGCAGCGTCACCAACACCGTCCGCGCGGCGGGCAGGAGATCGAGGACCCCCGGTATCGGGGCGTGCTGAAGCTGAAAGATTAATCCCGCCAGCGTATCCCGGTTCACGGGCTCCAGCAGCAACGCCCGATCTCCGGCCGGGCGGATCGCCAGCCGGGCCGAGGCCTCCGCCGCGCCCCCCGAACCCTCGGCGGTCGAATCCAGTCCGAGCGGCAGACCGGCGCTACCGGTCGTCCGTTCGCTGCGCATCCTCATGTGAATGCCCCCAGCTCGATCCCCTTGCTGGTCAGCACCTCCCGGATGGTCCGGGCCATCGCGACCGCGCCCGGAGAGTCGCCGTGCACGCACAGGCTGCGCACGGGCACCGCGACCGAACGGCCGTCCGCATCGCGCGTGGCGCCATCCACGGCGATCGACACCGCCTGCGCCAGCGCCGATTCGGGGTCCAGCACGCTGCCGGGACGACTGCGCGGCACCAGCGTGCCCGCCGGACTGTAGGCCCGGTCGGCGAACCCCTCGGCGTGGAATTCGATTCCGGCCGCCGCCGCGGCCACCTCGTGCCGCGATCCGGGCAGCCCGAGCAGGCTCAGCCCGCCGTACTGTGCCACCGCCGCCGCGATCGCCTGCGCGATATCGCCGTCGGTCGCCGCCGAGTTATACAGCGCACCATGCGGTTTCACATACCGGACGCGGTCTCCCGCGGCCCGGGCGAACGAATCGAGCGCACCGATCTGGTACAGGCATTCGTCCGTCAGCTCCCGCGGGGGGACCGCGATCGCGCGGCGCCCGAATCCGGCCAGGTCGCGATAGGAGATGTGGGCGCCGATCCGCACCCCGCGTGCCGCGGCGACCTCGCAGGTGCGTCGCATGATCGAGGGATCCCCGGCGTGGAAGCCGCAGGCGATATTGGCGCTGGTGACGATCTCGAGCAGGGCGTCGTCATCACCCATGGACCAGGCGCCGAAGCCCTCGCCCATATCACTGTTCAGATCTATCATCGCCGCACCTCTCCTGGCAATCCCACTGTGCCACATCAACAACACCCGGCGTCATACCAGCTCCCGCCCGCGCGTCTCGGGCATCCCGAACAGCGCCAGCGCCGCGAGCGCATAGCCGAGCGCACCGAAGAGCATCGCGCCGGCCAGCCCCAGCGACGTGCCGGCCAGATATCCCACCACCGTCGGGAATATCGCTCCGACGCCGCGGCCGAAGTTGTAGGTGAAGCCCTGTCCGGTGCCGCGGTACCGGGTCGGATACAGCTCCGCCAAGTATGAGCCGAATCCGGAGAAGATCGCCGAGGTGGAGAATCCCAGCGGGAATCCCAGCAGTAGCACCAGCGTATTCGCGCCTTGCGGCACCTGGGTGTAGGCGATCATGAAGACCACCGACAGCACCGCGAACAGCTGGATGGTGCGCTTGCGGCCCAGCCGGTCGGCCAGGATGCCGCCGCAGACGTAGCCGATAAAGGCCCCGCCGATCAGAAAGACCAGATAGCCGCCGGTGCCGACCACGGTCAGGTGACGACTCTTCTTAAGGTAGGTCGGCAGCCAGGTCGCGAGGGTGTAGTAGCCGCCCTGCACGCCGGTGGCCATCACCGAGGCGAAGAATGTGGTGCGTGCCAGCTCGCCGGAGAAGATCGCGCGGAATCGGCCGCCCCCGTCCGGGGCGTGCTCGCGGGCCCGGGTGACGGCGGCGGTGTCGGTGATGCCGCGGCGGATCCACAGGATCAGCAACGCGGGCAGCGCGCCGGTGAAGAACAGCACCCGCCAGGCGATCCGCTCGTCGAACAGCTGGAACACCACGGTGTACATACAGACGGCCAGGCCCCAGCCGACCGCCCATGCGCTCTGTACATAACCCAGCGCCCGGCCTCGGAATTCGGGCTTGGCGTACTCGGCGACCAGCACCGCGCCCGCGGCCCACTCGCCACCGAAGCCCAGGCCCTGCAGCGCCCGGAAGGCCAGCAGGCTCTCGAAATTCCAGGCGAAGCCGCACAGTACGGTGAAAATCGCATACATCGCGATGGTCAGCTGCAGGGTGCGGACCCGGCCGATGCGGTCGGCCAACACCCCGGCCAGGGCGCCGCCCAGCGCCGACACCACGAGCGTGACGGTGGTGAGCAGGCCCGATTCGCCGGTGCTGATCGCGAAGTACGACGCGATCGCGCCCAGGGCCAGCGGCAGCACCTGGAAGTCGTAGGAGTCCATCCCGTAGCCGCCGAACGCCCCGAAGAAGGCGCGGCGGCCGGCGCCGCCCAGGGTGCGGAACCAGTCGAACGGCCTGGCGGCGGCGGATGGGGTGTCGGCGGACAGTTCGGTCATGATGACCCCTCGAATCTTTCCGGGGTGGGTGTGTCGGGGATCTCATCGTACAAATCGTTCAACGATCCTGCAATACGGCAATCCTTTCGTTCTGAGAGGGCCGGGGTAATCTCAGGACAGAGGTCTTGACTCAGTGACGAGGGAGGGTGTCGATGGCGTCGGCGATATCGGGCAGCGCCGCCGAGACGTATCGCGCGCTGGCGTCCCAGCGCGAGCAGCTCGACCGGGCGGGCCTGTCCACCCAGGTCGCCGATATCGTCCGCAGCCGCATCCTGGACGGGCAGTTTCGGCCCGGCACGCGGCTTTCCGAGCCCGATATCTGTGCGGCGCTGAAGGTTTCACGCAATACCGTGCGCGAGGCGTTCCGCACGCTGATGCAGGAGCGCCTGGTCGCCCACGAGCTCAATCGCGGCGTGTTCGTGCGGATCCCCCGCCCGGAGGACGTCAGCGAGGTGTACAAGTGCCGCCGCGTCGTGGAATGCACCGCGCTGCGCGAACATCCGCGCACGGGCACCGACCTCGCCCCCCTGGCGGCCAGCCTGGAGCGCGCGGATCACTGTGCGGCACAGGATGATTGGACCGGCGTCGGCACCGCCGACGTGGACTTCCATCGGGCGATCACCGCGCTCAACGACTCCCGGCTGCTCGATGCCATGATGGCCGGGGTCTGGAACGAGCTGCGACTGATATTCCACGTCGTGGCGCATCCCGATGTGTTCCACGGCCCGTATCTGCGCCGCAACCACGAGGTGTTCGAGGCGCTGGGGCGCGGCGCGGCCGCCGAGGCCGCCGATATGCTCGCCGACTATCTGAGCGATGCGCAGGCCCAGATCCTGGCGGCGTACGCCGAGATCGACACCGATTTCTAGAGTTCCACGAGGAGGACGCCCACCGTGTGCGAGCGAGCAGTAGGCACAGCGCGGCGCAGTCATGAGTGAGCCCGCAGCGCAGGCACAGCCGGAGGTGATCGCGGTCTACGACCGCACCGGGCGGCAGACCGGGAGCGCCGAGCGCGCCCGGGTCTATGCGCAGGGTCTGTGGCACGCCAGCGCGGGCGTGCTGGTGCGCTCGCGCGACGGCGAGCGGATCTATGTACACCGCCGCACCGAGACCAAGGCGGTCTTCGCCGGAATGCACGACTGCCTGGCCGGCGGCGTGCTGGGCCCCGGCGAGGATCCTGCGGACGCGGCGGTGCGCGAACTCGGCGAGGAGCTGGGGATCATCGTGGGCAACAACGACTCCCCGCCACAGCCGCGCGCGCAGGTGGCCTGGGACGGCGAATGGCTCGGCACACCCATGCGGTGTCATCTGTTCGCCTACGAGCTGCGCTACGACGGGCTGATCCGGCATCAGCCCGAGGAGATCGCCGCAGGCTGGTGGTGGACCGACGCGGAGCTCCGTGCACATCTGGACGACCCGGCCTGGCTGTTCGTCCCGGACACCCGCGTGCTGCTCCCGGACCTGTTGCACTGAACCGGACCGCGATCCAGTGCGGCCCGGAACCGGGCGGCGGCACCGCCCCGCACGCGGACATCCGTATTTCCGGTTAGCGGGGCCGGACAACGGGTAAGCGCTAGCGGAGAAACGGGTATCGGCTTTCCGCGCACACCCACCGCACGGAGATGGCAAGATCCGCCACGAACCGACACTTCCGACCCTGATGAAGGAGCCCCACGCCGGTGAAGAGCGTTCCGCAGACCCCGCAGCCCGACGTCGATCGGCGCCCACGCCGGATCCCCGGGCGACGCACCACGATCCGGCGAGTCGGCCTCGCGGCCGCCGGTGTCGCGATCGCGCTCCTGGCCACCGGCCGGGCATTCGCGGCGCCCGCACCGCTGCACACCAACGCCCCGGGCTGCCTGCCCGCCGCGGCCGGGCAGTCCAATGGCAAGCAGTGGCCCGCCCCGCCGGGCATGTTTATCAATACCAAGGCCGCCTACACCGCGGTCCTGCAGACGAACTGCGGCACCATCACCGCCACACTCAATGCCGCCAAGGCGCCGGTGACGGTCAATTCGTTCGTCTTCCTGGCGAGCCAGCAGTACTTCGACCGCACCCACTGCCATCGGCTGACCACCCAGGGCATCTTCGTGCTGCAGTGCGGCGATCCGACCGGCACCGGCGCGGGCGGACCGGGCTACAAGTTCCCCGACGAGAACCTGGCGGGCGCAACCTATCCCGCCGGCACCGTGGCGATGGCCAACGCCGGCCCCAATACCAACGGCAGCCAGTTCTTCCTGGTCTACAAGGACTCCCAGCTGCCGCCGAACTACACCCCGTTCGGCCACCTCACCGGCGGCACGGACGTCCTGCAGAACATCGCCGCGGGCGGAGTCAAGGACGGCTCCGGCGACGGCGCCCCCGCCACCGATATCGTCCTGCAGTCGGTCACCACGCACAACTGATAGGCGCTGTCGGCGAAGCCGTCCGTAAACCGCGCATGGCCGGAGCGAATGCGGAGGCACGCCTAGGATCCCCTCGGTAAAGAGCAAGGGCCGCAACCTTGAAGGTTGCGGCCCTTGTGTTCTGCGGTCTTACAGGTACTGGCCGGTGTTCGACTCCGTGTCGATCGCGCGGCTGGCGGATGCGTTCTTGCCGGTGACCAAGGTACGGATGTAGACGATGCGCTCGCCCTTCTTGCCCGAGATGCGAGCCCAGTCATCGGGATTCGTGGTGTTGGGCAGGTCCTCGTTCTCGGAGAACTCGTCCTGGATCGAATCGAACAGATGCTGGATGCGCAGGCCCGAGTTACCGGTCTCGAGCACCGACTTGATCGCGTACTTCTTGGAGCGGTCCACGATGTTCTGGATCATAGCGCCGGAGTTGAAGTCCTTGAAGTACAGAACCTCCTTGTCGCCGTTGGCGTAGGTGACCTCCAGGAAGCGGTTGTCCTCGCTCTCGGCGTACATCCGGTCGACCACCCGCTCGATCATCGTCTGGACGCACCGGACCCGATCGCCGCCGAACTCCGCGATATCGTCGGCGTGCAGCGGCAGCGTATCGGTCAGGTACTTCGAGAAGATGTCCTGCGCCGCCTCCGCGTCCGGCCGCTCGATCTTGATCTTCACATCGAGACGTCCGGGCCGCAGGATGGCCGGGTCGATCATGTCCTCGCGGTTGGACGCACCGATCACGATGACATTCTCGAGGCCCTCGACGCCGTCGATCTCCGACAGCAGTTGCGGCACGACCGTGGTCTCCACATCCGAGGACACACCCGAGCCGCGGGTGCGGAAGATCGAGTCCATCTCGTCGAAGAACACGATCACCGGGGTGCCCTCGGAGGCCTTCTCCCGCGCCCGCTGGAAGATGATCCGGATGTGGCGCTCGGTCTCGCCCACGAACTTGTTCAGCAGCTCGGGGCCCTTGATGTTCAGGAAGAACGACTTGGCCTCCTTGGCATCCTCACCGCGCGCCTCGGCGATCTTCTTGGCCAGGGAGTTGGCCACCGCCTTCGCGATCAGCGTCTTACCGCAACCGGGCGGGCCGTAGAGCAGCACACCCTTGGGCGGACGCAGCGCGTACTCGCGGAACAGGTCCTTGTGCAGGAAGGGCAGTTCCACCGCGTCGCGGATCTGCTCGATCTGGCGCCCCAGACCGCCGATGTCCTCGTAGCCGACGTCGGGGACCTCCTCGAGGACGAGATCCTCGACCTCGGCCTTGGGAATGCGCTCGAAGGCGAATCCGGCCTTGGTGTCGACGAGCAGCGAATCGCCCGAGCGCAGCCGCCGGATCGGACGATCCGGATCCTCCACGTCGTCCACGTCCACCAGCGCCGCAAGCGGACCCGAGAGCCACACCACGCGCTCCTCGTCGGCGTGCCCGATCACCAGGGCGCGACGGCCGTCGTCGAGGACTTCCCGCAGAGTGCCGAGCTCACCCGTCTGATCGAAGCTGCCAGCCTCGACGACGGTGAGCGCCTCGTTCAGGCGCACGCTCTGCCCGTAGTGCAGAACGGAGGTGTCGATGTTCGGCGAGCACGTCAGCCGCATCTTGCGGCCCGAGGTGAACACGTCGACCGTCTGATCCTCGTAGACGCCGATCAGCACGCCGTAGCCGCTCGGCGGCTGGCCCAGCCGATCGACCTCCTCGCGCAGTGCCACCAGCTGTTGACGGGCCTCCTTGAGGGTGTCCATCAGCTTGGTGTTGCGAATCGTCAGCGAATCGACACGCGCTTCCAATTCTCTGGCACGATCCGGCGAGTCGGCGAGTTGCCTTCGGAGTGCAGCCGCCTCGGCGCGTATCACCTCGAGCTCTCTCCAGGCCGCCGAATCCGAATTCTCGATGGGGCTCATGATGCTGCTCCTCCCAGTCCCGGTCTATCAACGCTACCGGGCCCGAACCGTTCTCGCTTTCCGACATTGTTTCGTCGTGATCACATCTAGGCCGCGTTCCGTGGCCAAGTCAAACATGTTAGCCCGCGGGGACCCGTTTCCGGCTAGTTGATTTCCGCCGAATCGGGTCGGGTGATGCGACCGAATACTCCTTCCGCCGGTGGTAACCGTTGTAGCAGTAACGCCGGTGCGACCGGATCTGTTTCCCGGACTACCGCATTCGCGGCCCGCTGCGTTACCACCATGAGAGCACGCGGCACCGACATCTACCCCGGAACCGGCGTCCCCTTACTTTTAGGTTACCCTTACTCGGCTCGCTCGCAACAGACTGAAAGGTACGTGCTCCACATGTTCACTCGCACCCGCACACACGTCATGACCAGCACTGTTCGCACCGCCGTGGTCGGCACGGCCGCCGCCGTTGCCATCCTGACCGGCGGCGCGATCGCCACCGCCGACGCCCCCGCGCCCACGCCGGGCCAGCTGCAGAGCACCCTGGACCAGTTCGCCGATCCGGGCGTCCCGACTGCGGCCAAGACCCAGCTCGTCGTCAACGGCAACCAGCACAGCGCCAACATCGACAAGATGAACAAGGGTCTGGCCAACTACGGCAAGGTCGGATTCACCGTCTCGAACGTCCAAACCAGCGGCGACAACGCCAAGGCGCAGGTCGCGATCGTCTCTCCGCACGGGACCATGCCGGGGGTGCCGATGTCCTGGCAGCACACCGGCGCGGGCTGGGAGCTCACGGAAAGCACCGGGTGCACGATCCTGGCCATGTCCATGGCGCCCTGCTAGGGACTACCCCTTCGAGGGACGACGCTGCGGCTTGGGGGCGGTGACGCCCTCGGCCAGGCGCCGGGCGCTGATCAGGAATGCGGTGTGGCCCTGCATGCGATGCTCGGGGCGCACGGCCAGGCCCACCACGTGCCAGGGTCGCACCAGCGATTCCCAGGCCCGCGGTTCGGTCCAGCACTCTTGCCGCCGCAACGCCTCAACGGTTTCCGAGAGCTGCGTGACCGTTGCCACATAGATCAGCAGCACACCACCGGGAATCAGCGCCTTGGCCACAGCCGGGAGCGCATCCCACGGTTTGAGCATGTCCAGCACCGCCCGGTCGACCTGCTCGCCGTCGTAATCCGCGACGTCGCCGAGGGTCAGCGACCAGTTTGCCGGACGTTCGCCGAAGAACCTTTCCACGTTCCGGATCGCATATTCGGCGTGATCGTCACGGATCTCGTAGGACAGCACCGTGCCCTCGGAGCCCACCGCGCGCAGTAGCGAACAGGTCAGCGCGCCCGAGCCCGCGCCCGCCTCGAGCACCCGCGCACCGGGGAATACGTCACCCTCGTGCACGATCTGCGCGGCATCCTTGGGATAGATCACCGCCGCACCGCGCGGCATCGAGAGCACGTAGTCCACCAGCAGCGGGCGCAGCGCGAGATACGGTGTGCCGTTGGCGGATTGCACCACGGTGCCCTCGTCGGCACCGATCAGTTCGTCGTGCTTGATGTGACCCTTGTGGGTATGGAATTCCTTGCCGGGCTCCAGCACGACCGTGTGCTGGCGGCCCTTGGCATCGGTCAGCTGCACCCGGTCCCCCTCGGTGAATGGACCGGTTCGTCTGGCCGTCATGGATCTCCCGTTCTGCGTACATCCGGATGTGTCGGTGGCTCCGGATAGCCTGCCAGGTATGTCAGCGCCGCCCGCGATCACCCCGCCGCCGCACCCTACGCACGCACACAGTCCGGCGTTGTCCCCCTCACGGGCAATGGATTTCAAACAATGTCCATTGAGATACCGATTACGCACCGTCGATCGGATTCCCGAGCCGCCGGCGCGGCCCGCGGTGCGCGGCACGGTGGTGCACGCGGTGCTGGAATCGCTCTACGGGTTACCTCGCGGTGACCGCGTTCCGGATCGGGCCGCGACCCTTGTCGCACCCGCCTGGCAGCGTTTGCTGGCCGAACGCCCAGAGGTAGGCGCGCTGGTCTCCGACGGCACCCTGGACGAATTCCTGGGTGAGGTGCACCGGCTCGTGCAGGCCTACTACCGGCTGGAGGATCCGACCGCCGTCGATCCGGAATCCTGCGAATCGATGCTCGAGGTGCGCCTGCCGGACGGTTCGCCGCTGCGCGGTTTCGTCGACCGCATCGATGTGGCCTCGGGCGGCGCGCTGCACGTGGTCGACTACAAGACCGGCCGGTCCCCCGCGCCGGGCGCGGAGAACCGCGTGCTGTTCCAGCTCAAGTTCTACGCGCTCATGATGCTGCGCATCCGCGGTACCGCCCCGGCCGAGCTGCGGCTGATCTACCTGTCCGACGGCCAGATCCTGACCTACCAGCCCGATGCGGACGAACTGCTGCGCTTCGAGCGCATCCTGTCGGCCCTGTGGACGGCGATCAGCACGGCCCTGCGCACCGGCGACTTCCCACCCAACCGCACCTGGCTCTGCAAATACTGCGACTACCAGCGATTATGCCCGGCCTTCGACGGCACCCCGCCCCCCTATCCGGGCCCGCCGGACACGGTCGCCGATCCTCGATAGCATCACGGCCCGGCCGAGAAGCACGCCGGAATCACGAGGGTCGATGGATCTCTAGAAGGCCCGGCAGGAGCGGATATCGGTGGCGAGGATGGCCTTGGCGCCCAGGTCGGCCAGCTGGTCCATGACCTCGTTGCTCTGTTTGCGACGCACCATGGCCCGCACCGCGACCCAGCCGGGATCGGCGAGCGGCGAGACGGTCGGCGATTCCAGGCCCGGGGTGATCTTGACGACGGCGTCGAGCAGTTCCTTCGGGCAGTCATAGTCGAGCATCAGGTACTGCTGGGCGAACACCACGCCCTGCACGCGGGCGACCAGCTGGTTGCGCGCCTTATCGCGGCGATCCGAGCCGGCGCCCTCGATCAGCACCGCCTCCGAATCGCACAGCTCGTCGCCGAAGGCCACCAGGTTGTGCTGACGCAGTGTGCGGCCGGTGCCGACCACATCGGCGATCGCGTCGGCCACACCCAGCTGGATGGAGATCTCGACCGCACCGTCCAGGCGAATCACCTCGGCCTGGATGCCGCGCCGCTGCAGATCGGCCAGCACCAGATTCGGGTACGAGGTCGCGATGCGCTTGTCGTAGAGGTCCTCGATCTTCCATTCGCGCCCGGCGGGGGCGGCGTAGCGGAAGGTGGAGCCGCCGAATCCGAGGCTCAGGCGCTCCTGGACCGGCGCACCGGAATCCAGCGCCAGATCGCGGCCGGTGATGCCCAGGTCCAGCTCGCCCGAGCCGACGTAGATCGCAATATCCTTGGGACGCAGGAAGAAGAATTCCACCTGGTTGGCGTTGTCGAGTACCGACAGGTCGCGCGCATCGGAGCGCTTGCGGTAGCCGGCCTCGGTGAGGATGCCGACGGCGGCCTCGGACAGGGCACCCTTATTGGGGACTGCGACGCGGAGCATGAGGATGTCCTTTCGGGACTGGTGACGGAGTGATGGGGGTGCGTATCCCGCAGGCAGCGCGCGGGTCATCCGTCACAGATGTCGGTACACGTCCTCGAGGCTCAGCCCCCGCCCCACCATCAGCACCTGCACCCAGTACAGCAGCTGCGAGATCTCCTCGGACAGCGCCGCGTCGCCCTCGTGTTCGGCCGCGATCCACACCTCGCCGGCCTCCTCGAGCACCTTCTTACCCTGCGCATGCACACCGGCATCCAACGCCGCGACGGTCCCGGACCCCTCGGGGCGGTTGACGGCACGATCCTGGAGCTCGGCGAACAGGGTTTCGAAAGTCTTCACGGCTGGTGATTCTTTCATGTCCCGGCATACATCCCGTCACCGAGTCCCGGGCGGTCGATGGCATAGACGTAGTGTTGCCCGTCGTCGACCGGGTTGTCCGGGGGCAACTCGCCCTCGGCGATCCACCGCATCCCGGCCTTTTCCAGGGCTCGCCACGATGCGCGGTTGGCGACGGCGACCGGGACGATGATGCGGTCGGTGCGCGGATGTTCGATCCAGGTGGCGGCGATGATCGCCCGCAGCATCGCCGCGCCCAGGCCGTGGCCGACGCGGGCGGGCTCGCCGATCAGATAGTCCAGCGTCATCGTCTCGGGCGACACGTCGGCCAGTGGCTCGAGGTCCGCGAGGTAGTCCGGGTAGTCCGCCGGACGGCACCGCTGCACCAGGCCGACCGGCTCGCCATCGGCGAAGACCAGCAGATCCTCGTTGGGCTCCGCACCGCGACAGGTCGGCCCGAAATCGCGCGCCACCGCCGCGGGCGTGAACTCGTGATTCCACCAGCGGCGCACATGCGGCTGCGCGAGCCAGCCTCCCAGCAGCGGGAAGTCGGTGGGGGTCACCCGCCGCCAGGTGAATTCGGGCGCGCCTGCACCGGTCACGACCCGACCGTAACACCGGGGCCTGCATGTTTCCGAACGGTTTTCCGTCCCGCTCGCGGTGCCACCTCCAGCCCGCTCCCGCCGTCTTCCGGCAGGTCATCACCGTCATTCCGGCAAGTTCTCGGCGACGCCGCGTGGGCTACGAATCACCCAGCAGCTCCTGCAACTCCCCGACCGCCACGCGCAGCTGCGCGGCGAACTCGTGCATCTGGTCCGCCACGTGGGTGGGGGTGGCCAGGTAGATGTTCCAGCGGTCCGGCAGCAGCACATAGGCGATGCCGATGCATTTCGCGCTGGTGCAGCCGAAGCCGAAGTACTGGATATTGGCCGAGGGGGCGGAGCTGGTGCTCAGGTAGTCATCGCGGGCGATCAACCACCCGGGGCTGCCGTAGAACGGCATCGGCTCGACCGCGCCCAGGGCCGCGCCCCGGCGGCGTTGGATCAGCTGCAGCTCCCACAGGTGTTGTTCGGGCGCGTCGCCGAGTTGGCATTCCTTCGCGCGGGCGACATGGGCCTGGGCGGCGGCGCGCGCCTTCTCCCTGCGGATCTCGGGCGAGGCCTGCGGATCGTCCATCGCCGCAACGAAGTCCAGGATCTGCGGGGTGACCACCCGCATGGCCTCGGTGCGCCCGTTGCGGTACTGGCGGGTGGCGATCGATTCGTAGGTGGCACCGGTGAGCCCCTTGGTGCGGCGATGTGCGAGCTGATAACTCAACTGCGCGAAGGCATCCGGCGAGAGGCCCAGGGCCTTGGCCTGCGCCGTGCCGAATTCGGGGAAAGACACCGCGAGCGTGGCGTTATCGGCCGCGAAGGCAGCGAAGGCCGCTGCCGCCGCGGTGATCTCACCGCGCAGCGCGGCGTCGAGCGTGAATTCGATCGGCTCGACCGGCGGCAGGCCCTGCGCGTGGGCCCCGGACCGCCGCGCATGCTCGGCCACCGGAGCCTCGAGCAGGGCATCGACGAAGGACAGGATCGTGGTGCCGTCCAGCCCGCAATGCTCGACATTGATTCCGGCAGTGCCGTCCCCGAACACGATGAAGGACACCGCCTTGTCGAACCAGCGGTTACCGCTGTCGCCGTGCAGCAGCTGATCGCAGGCGTGCTGGGTGTCGCGGGGGGCGAAATCCTCGAGGCAGAGGCAGAACAGGGCCGTCTCGATGACCTCGAGGGCCGCCGCATGCACCGGCTCGGCGCGCAGCGTGGTACGCACCTGCGCCCAGTGCGCACGGGCGAGGGTGGTGAGATGGCCGGGCGAGGCATCGGTGCCCGCCCCGCGCGCATCCGCCTTCAGCACCGCGCGCAGACCGTCGGCGAGATCATCGGGTGCATACGGGATTCCGTCCGGGCCGAGTACATCCATCCGGAACATGGCGCCGCGAAACAGGACCACGATGTGGCGGGCACGGGATGGTCCCGGCCAGTCGTCGCTGTACGGCACCCGCACGCTATCCTGCGGATCACCGGGAATTCTGGTCTCGGAGAACAGATATTTGTTCTGCACCATCGAGAGGTGCTGCCCGCGTTGCAGAATCGGCGGGATCTCCTCGGCATCCAGCCGCAGTTTGTAGTCCACCGCGGCGGTGACGATCGCCGCGGCCCGCTCGGCCTGCTGCGCCACCACCGAGGCGGCCAGCGGCGTGTCCTCCCGGAACAGGAAGAAGAAGTTGGCGTTCAACGCGATCCGGTCGCGCCGGCCCAGATACCGCGACGGCCAGAACTCGTCGAGCCAGCTGCCCACCCCCGGGGTGGCGTCGAATCGAGCCAGATCGGCGTGCAGGATGCGGGCGGGACCGTCGGGGCGCAGCAGATCCGTTATTGCGAGCTCGGTTTCGGTGTACTCCGCAGCGGACAGCAGCGGCGAACACCACTGCAGGAAACGGTCGCAACTGTCCTCCAGGCTCGGCAGCGGCACGCGCGGCAGCTGATCGTCGAAGGCGAAGGTGCGGTCGGTCACGGGCGATCCTTGGGGGTCGATGGACAACGGAGCCGGACAATTCGAGCGTGGGTCAGACCTGCGGTTCGGGCAGCGAGAGGTACAGCTGTGCATGCAGCCAGCCGTCCTGCTCCACCCCGGACGAGTCGATGCCCTTGGCTGACAGCGTATTCAACACCTTGCTTCGCTCCGCGGACGAGGCGAAACGGCGCTGCCGGAAGGTGCCGGGCACGCGCTCGGTGCGATATCCGAGCTCGCCCAGGCTCCGGGCGATCGGCTCGTAGTCGTACATGCGCAGCACGAAATGCGCCATCCACGGCAGCCGTTGCCCGTGCGCGTGCACCACCCGCAGCAGCGTGCGGTCGGTAACGTAGCCGATGCATCCCGTGGAGACCACCAGATCCGCGGATCCCAGCACCTGGCGCTGCGCCTCGGTCGGTTCGCCCGATTCCAGATCGGCATGCACGACATCGTGCAGCAGCCCGGACGCGGAGGCGTAGGCCAGCGCGGGCGCGGAGGCGTCCATGCCGACGAAACGCACGTTCGGTTGCCGGTCCCGCGCGGCCAGGCGCGCCCGGTCGCGGGCGATGCGCGCGGCGGTGTCGCCGCCGCGGTAATGCTCGGCGAGATGGCCGACGGTGGTGTCGAAGCGCAGCAGCGCGGCATTGACCCCATAGGAGCAGCCGATGTCCAGGACGGTGGGGGCCGCGCCGGCGGCCGTGCGGTAATCGGCGATCAGGCGCTCGAAGTGCGGCTTGGCCAATTCCGGTATGCGGTAGTCCAATTCGAAGAGGCGACTGTAATAGTCACTCGGGTCGGGGCGATCGTAGATGTCGTCGAACGAGGCTTTTCCGGTGGTCCTGTGCAACGAAACCGGCACGGGCACGTCCCTTCTCCGGGGTGGGTAGGCTCAATCGAGTAGTCGGTCACCGCGCACGGCATTGCCCGCGGCGGCCAGATGGTCCGGCAGGACCCGCCCAAAAAGCTGCCTGGTGCGTTCGGCGGTGCCGATCACCCCGGGCCGCTCGTTGTAGGCGAAGATCGCGGTGTGGCGCTGGGTATCCCCCGCCACCGGCGAGACCCGATGCAGCGCGAAACGCCCCTGGAACAGCTGCAGATCTCCGGGCCGCAGCTCGAGCCGGCGCACGAGATGCTCGCCCGAACCGGTCAGCACCGCCCGCACGTCGCCGAGGTTTTCCGCGCGCGGGGTGCGGATGCCGGGGCAATATTCGAAGACGCCGCCCGCCTCCGGCGCCTGGGTCAGCATCGAGACGGTGAATTCGTTGGTGTCGAAATGCCACGGGTGCGACATGCCCGGCGCCACCACGTTCAGGCACAGTCCCGCGAGCGGGTCGGCGAATTCGTGCAGCTGCGCCAGGCCGAAGCAGTCGGCGAGGAATCGCCGGAACAGCGGGCTGGTGTAGAGGACCTGAATCAGCGCTTCGCGCGGGATGAGATCGCGCGCCACGAAGGCGTTCCCGCGCTCGAGCATGATCCGGCCCGGATGCTCGGGCGGCAGCTCGGCATCGAGCGGGATGTTATAGGCGTTGACCCGCTCGACCCGGTAGTGCGCCTGCGGGGCCAGCGCGGTCCCCTCCGCCCGGAGCTCCGCATGCAATTCGGACCGGATGAACCCCGCCAGTACGCAGCAGCCGTCGGCCGCGAGCTCGCCCCGCGCCGAGTCCACCACCGCCCGCCATGCACCGGATCCCGGTTCCCACAAAGGATACCGACCGGTATCCACTATCTCGTCGAGGCCCTCCGCCCCATCCCGTCCATAACCATCACCCGTGTGTGCCGGAGCCCCTGACGCCACCATGCGCCCCATTGTGACCCGGCGGCACCGCGCCCCACAGGGGTTTCGCCCGGATTACTGGAAAGATCACATACCGACGAGTCGTCCTGCACACCACCGTCGTTCACGTTCACAAACGGACCCGGCAGGTTCCCTCCGGCGGATCTCACGCAGAGCGCTGGATGATTGCCAGGTCTTCGACGGTCAGGCCGATGAGGGAGTCCCGGAAGGTGTAGCCGGGCCGGGATGGGACGGGGATTTCGCACGGGATTACCAGGACCGCGCAGCCGGCGGCCGCCGCGGAGGCCGAGCCGGTCACCGAATCCTCCACCGCCACACAGTGTCCGGCGGGCACGCCGAGCAGTTCGGCGGCACGCAGGTACGGGTCGGGGGCGGGCTTGCCGTTCGTCACCTCGTCGCCACAGACCGAGACGTCGAAGTTGTCGCGGCCCAGGGTGTCCAGGCACAGCTCGGTGATCGCGCGGCCGGTATTGGTCACCAGCCCGGTCCGCAGCCCGGCCGCACGCACCGCCGCCAGTGCCTCCGGGGCGCCGGGCCGCCACGGAATGGGTCCGGACATCAGCTCGATCACGCGCCGCTCGAGCCACCGGCTCGCGGCGGCCATCGCCGGCGGATCGGGCTCGAGGCCCAGGCCCTCGAAGATGATCCGCAGTGCATTCGGGGCGGAGGCGCCGATCAGCGCGTGCCGGATCTCGTCGGACATCTCGCCGCCGAGTTCCACCGACAGCTCGCGGACACCGATATCCCAGAGCTTCTCCGAGTCCAGCAGGGTGCCGTCCATATCCCACAGCACGGCGGCAAGCTCACGCTCACCCGCGGGCCGTCCGCCCGGGAACGACGCCGCGGCGGCATCGCGTGGGGCACCGCCGGAAGCGGACACCCCCTCGGACACATGCGACATCCGGCGACACCCTTCCTCACGATTTATGTTCCCGATCCGGCGATCACCATCCGGCCGGTGGACGAGTCGACCTGGAACCAGCGGCTCTCCGAGCTGACTGTACCGTCCTTGGACTTATAGGTCAGCTGCGCGACCTCGCGCCCGGATCCATCCTGGGTGACCTGGCCCACGCTGACCGAGTCGATGGTCGACCACCAGCTCGAATACTGGTCATAACCGCCGGTCTGGGCCTGATATCCGGGCGAGAGCATCGACCATGCGGCGTTGATATTGCCGGGCAGATTGCTGTAGTAACTGCCGATGAAACCGCTGGCATCGGCCGGTTGCGCGGGCGGCGGCGTCGTGGTCGGCGGCGCGGATGTGGTGGTGTCGGTGCTCGACGTCGTCGTGCTCGACGTCGGCGCGGTGGTCGCCGCGGTCGAGGGGGTCTGCGTGCTCGGCGCGGCGCCGACCGGAACGATTCCGGACGAGGCAGTCGCCTGGCGCGAGGGCCCCGCGACGACCGAATGGCTGCCGCCCTGCAGCGCTACGACCAGCCCGATGATCACCAGCACCACCACGATTCCGGCGGCGCCGAACACCAGCACCCGGCGATTGCCCAGGAGTGTGCCCGGCTTCGCTTGTGGCACCGGCGATCCCGCCGGCGTGGTTCCGCCGGCGGCGAGGTGCACGGTCGGGTCGGCAGCATGTGCCGCCAGCACCGTGGTGGCGTCCGCATCCCCCACCGCGACCGCCACCTCGGCCTTCGGCAGGATTCTGGTGGCCGAGGGGACCGGCGCCGGCGTCTTGCCCTCGGCGACGTCCTCGAGCTCCTGCTGCGCCTGCAGCATGGTGGGCCGGTCTCCCGCCTCGGCGGCCAGCAGCCGGATCAGCACCGGCCCGAGCGCGCCGGCCCGCTGCGGCTCGGGGACCCGGGCCGCGGCCACCGCGTGCAGCACGGCGAGGGGATTGTCGCCCTCTCCGAACGGCGGCTTCCCCTCCACCGCCGCGTACAGCGTCGAACCCAATGCGAAGACGTCCGAGGGGGATTCGGGATTCTCCCCGCGCGCCACCTCCGGCGCCAGATAGGCGGGCGTGCCCGCCAGAAATCCGGTGGAGGTGACCGTGACATCGCCGACCGCGCGGGAGATGCCGAAGTCGGTGATCTTCACCGTGCCGTTGTCGGCAACCAGAATATTGGCCGGTTTCACGTCGCGATGCACGATGCCCGCATCGTGGGCGGCGGCCATGGCCGCGGCGACCTTCGCACCGATCCGGGCCACCTCCCGCGGGTCCAGATGCCCCTTCTCCCGCATGAGCTGGGCCAGGCTCGGCGCGTCGACGAACTCCATGACCAGCCACGGCTGGCCGTCCTCCTCGGCGACATCGAAGACGGTGACCGCGTTCTGATGATGCAGCCGCGCCGCGATGCGGCCCTCGCGCATGGCCCGCATCTTCGCCTCGAGCGCCTGCGAACGGGTCAGCCCGGGCGCCAGCAGCAGTTGCTTCACCGCGACCGTGCGCCGCAACCGGACATCACTGGCCCGCCAGACGACACCCATCGCTCCCGTGCCGATGGGATCGCCCAGGCGGTAGCGTCCCGCAATCAGCCGGTCTGATGTCATGTTGTAGTAACCCTCCTATGCTCAAACGCCGAGCCACCCTGCCACTCTGCGCGAGCCCGGAAACTCAAATATCCTACGCGTTAAAATATTTCGCTTCCGGATGGAGTAGGACGAACGCATCCGTCGACTGCTCCGGATGCAGCTGTAACTCTTCGGACAGTGTGACACCGATTCGCTCGGGCTCCAGCAGCGACACCAGTTTGGCGCGATCTTCCAGGTCGGGGCAGGCGCCGTAACCGAATGAGTAACGGGCGCCGCGATATCCGAGCTTGAAGTAGTCCAGCACGTCGGCCGGATCCTGGTCCGCGACCGAATGTCCTTCCAGCACAAGCTCTTCGCGGATGCGGCGATGCCAGTATTCGGCCAGCGCCTCGGTCAGTTGCACGCCGATTCCGTGGACCTCGAGGTAGTCACGGTAATTATCGCCCGCGAACAACTCGTTGGCGAAATCGGCGATCGGCTGCCCCATCGTGACGAGCTGGAACGGCAACACATCCACCCGGCCGGTTTGTGCCGCGAATTCGCGCGACCGCACGAAATCGGCGATACACAGGAAACGGTCCCGTTGCTGACGCGGGTAGGTGAACCGGTACCGCTCGGCGGCATCCGGTTTGGGCTCGGTGAGCACGATCACATCGTCGCCCTCGGATACCGCGGGGAAATATCCGTAGACGAGCGCGGCGTGCTGCAAAACCCCCTCGGCGGTGAGCCGGTCGAGCCAATACCGCAACCGCGGGCGTCCCTCGGATTCGACCAGCTCCTCGTAGCTGGGTCCCTCGCCGCCGCGCTGCCCCCGCAGACCCCACTGGCCCAGGAACAGTGCGCGTTCGTCCAGCAGACCCGAGTAATCGGCCAGGGCAATACCTTTGACCACGCGGGTGCCCCAGAACGGTGGCACCGCGACCGGCAGGTCCGCGGCCACATCGGAACGATCCGGCACCACGACGGGCGCCTCCGCGGCCTTACGCTCGGCGGCGATGCGCTGTGAGCGTTCGTGCCGGGCCTTGCGTTCGGCGGTCTTCTCCCGGGCGGCGATCGCCTCGGGGCTGTCGGGATCGCCGCCGCCGCCGCGCTTGGCGGTCATGATCTCGTCCATCAGCCGCAGGCCCTCGAACGCGTCGCGCGCGTAATGCACCTCGCCCGCGTAGACCGCGGTCAGGTCGTTCTCCACGTACCCGCGCGTGAGGGCCGCGCCGCCCAGCAGCACCGGGAACTGCTCGGCCACGCCGCGGGTGCTGAGTTCCTGGAGGTTCTCCTTCATCACCACGGTCGATTTGACCAGCAGCCCGGACATGCCGATCACATCGGCCTTCTTATCCACCGCGGCGTCCAGGATCGTCGCGATCGGCTGCTTGATGCCGAGATTCACCACCTCGTAGCCGTTGTTGGACAGGATGATGTCGACCAGGTTCTTGCCGATATCGTGCACATCACCCTTGACCGTGGCCAGCACGATGCGGCCCTTGCCCGAATCGTCGGTGGCCTCCATAAACGGCTCCAGATGCGCGACCGCGTGCTTCATCACCTCGGCGGACTGCAGCACGAACGGCAGCTGCATCTGCCCGGACCCGAACAGCTCGCCGACGGTCTTCATCCCGGACAGCAGGGTTTCGTTGATGATCTGCAGCGGCGGCACCTCGGTCATCGCCTCGTCGAGGTCGGCCTCCATGCCCGCCTTCTCCCCGTCCACGATGCGCCGCGCGAGCCGCTCGAACAGCGGCAGCGCCGCCAGCTCCTCCGCGCGAGAGGCCCGCGACGACGCGGTCGAGACACCCTCGAACAGCGCCATCAGCGACTGCAGCGGGTCGTAATCCTCACCCCGCCGGTCGTAGACCAGATCCAGCGCAACCTGACGGTGCTCGTCCGGAATCCGCGCTATCGGCAGGATCTTGGAGGCGTGCACGATCGCCGAATCCAAACCGGCCTGGACACATTCGTGCATGAACACCGAGTTCAGCACCTGCCGCGCGGCCGGATTCAACCCGAACGAAATATTCGACAACCCCAGCGTGGTCTGCACATCCGGATGCCGCTGCTTCAACAGCCGGATGCCCTCGATGGTTTCGATACCGTCGCGGCGCGACTCCTCCTGTCCGGTCCCCAGGGTGAAGGTCAGGCAGTCGACGATGATGTCGGACTCGTGCACACCCCAATTGCCGGTGATATCGGCGATCAAACGCTCGGCGATCTGCACCTTCGTCTCCGCGGTGCGCGCCTGCCCCTGCTCGTCGATCGTCAACGCCACCACCGCCGCGCCGTGCTCGGCCACCAGCGCCATCGTCTGCTGGAAACGGGATTCGGGGCCGTCACCGTCCTCGAAGTTCACCGAGTTCACCGCGCACCGGCCGCCCAGATGCTCCAAACCCGCACGCAGCACCGGCGTCTCGGTGGAATCCAGCATGATCGGCAACGTCGAGGCCGTGGCCAGCCGCGAAGCCAGCTCGGACATGTCCACCGCGCCGTCGCGGCCCACATAGTCCACGCACAGATCCAGCATGTGTGCGCCGTCGCGGGTCTGATCCTTCGCGATGTCCAGGCACTTCTGCCAATCCTGCGCCAGCATCGCGTCCCGGAAAGCCTTGGAGCCGTTGGCATTGGTGCGCTCGCCGATCATCAGCACCGAGGCGTCCTGCTCGAACGGCACCGCGGTGTACATGCTCGACACGCTCGGCTCGCGCACCGGGGTCCGCGCGCCCGGCCGGGTGCTGTGCACCGCGGCGGCCACCTGCCGGATGTGCTCGGGGGTGGTGCCACAGCAGCCGCCCACCATCGCCAGGCCGAACTCGGCCACGAAGCCACTCAGCGCCGCCGCCAATTCCTCCGGCGACAACGGATACTCCGCGCCATTGGCCCCCAGCACCGGCAGCCCCGCATTCGGCATCACCGACACCGGCACCTGCGCATGCCGGGACAGATGCCGCAAATGCTCGCTCATCTCCGCCGGGCCCGTGGCACAGTTCAACCCGATCATGTCCACGCCCAGCGGCTCGATCGCGGTCAACGCCGCACCGATCTCGCTGCCCACCAGCATCGTGCCGGTCGTCTCCACCGTCACATGGGTAATGATCGGGATCCGCCGCCCCGCCGCGAGCATCGCCCGCCGCGACCCCGTCACCGCCGCCTTGACCTGCAGCAAGTCCTGACAGGTCTCGATCAGGATCGCATCCGCGCCGCCGTCCAGCATGCCCATCGCCGCCTCGGCATACGCATCTCGCAACGCCGCGAACGGCGCATGCCCCAACGTCGGCAACTTCGTGCCCGGGCCCATCGACCCCAGCACATACCGCGGCGAACCATCCGCGGACGGGCCCATCTCATCGGCCACCTCCCGCGCCAGCCGGGTCCCCCGCTCGGATAGATCCCGGATCCGGTCCGCAATGTCGTAATCGGCCAGATTCGGCAGATTACAACCGAATGTATTGGTCTCCACCGCATCCGCGCCCGCCTCGAAGTACGCGCGGTGAATATGGCGCAGCACATCCGGACGGGTGTCGTTCAGGATCTCGTTGCAGCCCTCCAGGCCCCGGAAATCGTCCAGCGACAGATCCGCGGCCTGCAACATCGTGCCCATCGCCCCATCACCGATCACCACTCGCCGGGCGAGCGTGTCGAGCAGGGTGGTATCGAACTCGATGCGGGATGTCGCAGACATGTACTAAAGAGTAATAGGAGTCACCGACACTTCCGACCGCAGCGCCGGGTAAACACCAGGTAGCGGCCGAGGGTGGTGTCCTGTGCCACATTTTCATCGATGACGGCATCTACCAGCACGCCCGTGTGTTATCCGCCGGACCGAACCGAGGGTGAACACCGCAGCGAACACGCGGACCTCGACACGCCCTCTCTAGCAATATGCCGTGAAAGGCAGGGCCCGTACGCCGTAGGCTGGCCGGGTGAACGCCAGTGCATCACCCGATCCGGACCTGCCGACGCTGCGCGATCCGGTGCTCGTGGCCGCCTTCGAGGGCTGGAACGACGCCGCGGACGCAGCCAGCGGCGCCGTCGAGCATCTGGAACTGATCTGGGACGCCGAACCCCTCGCCGAACTCGATTCCGAGGACTACTACGACTACCAGGTGAACCGGCCGACGGTGCGCCAGGTGGACGGGGTCACCCGCGAGATTCAGTGGCCGGCCACGACGCTGTCGGTTTGCTCGCCCCCCGGTAGCGAGCGCGATGTGGTGCTACTGCACGGCATCGAACCGAATATGCGCTGGCGCAGCTTCTGCGACGACATCCTGGAACTGGTCGAACAGCTGCATGTCACCACCGTCGTCATCCTGGGCGCGCTGCTCGCGGACACCCCGCACACCCGGCCCGTCCCGGTCACCGGCACCGCCTACAACAAGGAGGCGGCCGAACAGTTCAATCTCGAGCAGACCCGTTACGAGGGCCCGACCGGCATCACCGGTGTGCTGCAGGACGCATGTGTCCGCGCAGGCGTGCCGGCCGTCTCGTTCTGGGCCGCGGTGCCGCACTACGTCTCGCAGCCGCCGAATCCGAAGGCGACCATCGCCCTGCTGCATCGGGTCGAGGAGGTCCTCGATATCGAGGTGCCGCTCGGCGAGCTGCCCGCCCAGTCCGAGGACTGGGAATCGGCCGTCGACGAGATGACCGCCGGTGACGAGGAGGTCACCGACTACGTACGCTCCCTTGAGGAGCGCGGCGATGCGGCCGTCGACCTCAACGAGGCGATGGCCAAGATCGACGGCGATGCCATCGCCGCGGAATTCGAGAAGTACCTGCGCCGCCGTGGCGGTCCTGCAGCCGGATTCGGCATGTAGTAATCCAACACAGGGTTATCGAACACACAGGCCCCCAGTGATATCCGCGCACGCCGTTCGGTGCGCGCGGATATCCGCTGGGGCCGGGCGTATCGCCCGCGCGATCAGTGCTCTACGGTCCAGAGCCTCGCCTCCGCATCCTCTGCGAGCTTCGCAATCAGGATCTCGCGCGGAATCGTCTGGCCCGCCAGATGATCCAGCGACGGGACCACCACATGGTGTGCGTCGGCACGCTTGAGCTCGGCGGTCAGCTCCGCGAATGCGGTGCCATCACCGGTCATCGATTCATGGAACGTCGCGGCGAAACACATCCCGGCGGACGCCGCAAGGCTGCACATCGCATCCTCGAGCTCCTGCGAGTGGCCTTCGGCCAGTTCGTCACGCACATACCCATAGATCAACGCTTCCACCCGAACCTCCATTGGATCTGGTTAAGGATTCGCTGTTCTGTTGTCGTTTGACCCGCACGCGGCGGGGTACTGCCAAGACGAGGTACTGCGGTTCAAAGACCGACACCGCTGGTCTGCGGTACCGAAGGGCCCTCGAGAGCTGCCCTCTTCGAGCATGCATCATTCACAAATGCAATTGCAGATGTCAATCCACTGACATTGAGATGCCCTATCCGGGCCATCTTGCGTTAACTGGTGGGATACTACAGACGTGGCCGCTGGTGACGATCGACCCGTCTGGGCAGTCCGGATGCGCTCGGAGCGCGACGCGCGGGGGTGGTCACAGACCGAGGCCGTCAGAGCGTTGCGCGCCAAGTCCACCCACCCCCTGCCGACGGACAGCACCCTGCTGCGCAACTGGCGCCGGTGGGAGTCCGGGGAGTCCCGGCCGGACGAGTTCTACGCCCCGATCATCGCCGCCGCCTTCGACACCGTCACCGCGGCGTTCTTCCCCAAGGCCCGGCCGAACCGCGACGACGAACTACTCTCCTGTACCGGGATGGACACCTTGGAATTCCTTGGCCGCCTGCGCATGTCCGACGTCTCGGCGGCCACGCTGGATGCCATCCGCATCACCGCCGAGCGGCTGTGCTGCGAGTACCCCTGCGCCGATCCGCACGAATTGCATGCGGAGGGCACGGCATGGCTCCGCCGCATCACTTCCCTACTGGACGGTCGGATTACGTTGGCGCAGCATCGCGATGTGCTGGTACTGGCCGGTTGGGTGGCGCTGCTGGTCGGTTGCCTCGACTACGACCGGGGCCGACGCACCGAGGCCGAGGCCACCCGCCGCGCCGCGCTGTCCCTGGGCAGGGAGGCGGACCATGCCGAAATCATCGGCTGGGGTGCGGAAATGGCCGCGTGGTTCGCGCTCACCCAGGGCAACTACCGCGGCGCCATCGATGCCGCCGATGCCGCCGTGGCCAGCACCCAACGGCTCGGCGTGGGCGTGCAACTGGCCGCCCAGCAGGCCAAGGGCTGGGCACGCATCGGCGACCGCACGGCGATGGAGGCCGCGCTGCGCCGGGGCCGCACCATCCTGGACCGCCTGGATTATCCGGCCAATCTGGACAACCACTTCGTGGTCGACCCGCAGAAGTTCGACTTCTACGCGATGGACTGCTGCCGCACCATCGGCGAGGACAGGCTCGCGGAAGGCCATGCACGCCAGGTGATCCAGGCCTGCACCGGGCCCGGCGGCACCGTGCTGCGGCCGATGCGGGTCTCCGAGGCCCAGCTCACCCTGGCCGTGGTGGCGGTGCGCGAACGCAATCTGGACCTCGCCCTCGACCAGGGCCTGCGCGCCTTTTCCGGTAAACGCCGCTCGCTGCCGTCGCTGATGTGGATCGCCGGAGAGACCGGACGGGAAATGATCGAGCGGTATCCCGACGACCCGCGCACCCACGCCTACCTGGACCAGTTACGCACCCTGGCGACGGGCTGAGGCCCGCACGGGGAGCGGGCAATTGTTACTCTCCTGCGATGGACTTCAGTCTGCGGACCTGCTCGTGGCGGGGGCACGCCACCTACGCGCCCGATGAGGCCGAACTTGCCGACCGCCTTCAGGTTTCGACTCCCGCCGGGGTGGCCTGGCGCTGCCTGCGCTGTGGCGACTTCGTCGTCGGTGACCCCAGCGGGCGCGGCCCGGCCGACGAGGCGCCCGAGGTGCCGCGCGGGCGCCTGCTGCGGGACCGGTTCATCATGCGGTTGCTGGCCGTGGAGCGGATCTTCCGCGGGCTACTGTTCGTCGCGCTGGGCGTCGGGGTGTTCCAGGTGCGCCGCTCGCAGACCAAGCTGCACGAATCTTTCGACAAGGAGATGCCGCTGATCCGGCCGATCACCGACCAACTCGGCTGGAATCCCGACAATTCGAAGATCGTGCACTTCATCGAGGAGGGCTGGAAGCTCTCCCCCACCGTGCTCGTCGCGATCGCGGCCGGTTTGCTGGCCTATGCCGCAATCGAATTCATCGAGGCCATCGGGCTGTGGCTGGCGCAGCGCTGGGGTGAATACTTCGCCGTCATCGCCACGGCCATCTTCCTGCCGCTGGAGGTCTACGAGCTGACCGAGAAGATCACCGTGCTGCGCGCGGGCATGCTGGCGATCAACATCGTCGCGGTGCTGTGGCTGCTGTGGTCGAAGCGACTGTTCGGTATCAACGGTGGTGGTCGCGCCTACCATGCCGAGCACAACGAGGAGAGCCTGCTCACAGTCGAACGCTCGGCGGCCGCCGTCGCATGACGCGCCGATGCCCGGGGACGCGATCGCGCGTCCCGGGTTCGGTACTACCCTGTCCCGGTGACCGAGTCCGCTGAAGGATTGCTGCCCGATGCCGCCCTGTTCGACGGCTCGGCCATCCCGCGCGGCCGTGTCGTCTTCGCGCCCGCCGGATTCGACGCCGCAGCCGCGGAGGAGCGGCTGCGGCTGTTCACCTTCACGACGGCCGAAAAGCGCGGGGAATACCTGTGGGTGCTGCGCGCATTCGACCACGCCCGCGCCGCCTACGTGGTGCTGCTGCACGCCAGCGATGTCGCCGAGACCCTGACCCGATTCCCCGAGGCGCCGCGCCTGTCCGCGACCGAGGTGGGCCCGCTGCTCGAGCAACTGCACGAGTGGGGCGTGCTCGAGCGTAGCTACGACGGCACCCGCGCGGCGTCGCTGGCCGAATATCGCAATCGGCACTTCGTCTATCAGTTCTCCCAGGGCGGATATCACGCCTACCGCGCGGTCACCGAGGTGCTGGGCGCCCGCCTCGACGAGGCGGCGCTGTCGCGGCTGGTGCTGCCCGAGCTGCTGGCCGACCTACAGGCCCTGGCCCAGGCCAACCGCACCGGCGACGCCGAGCGGGTCTACCGGATCCTCAAGCGCCTGGACACCACGCTCTCGGAGCTGGCCGACCGGGCCGCGCACTTCTACCTCACCCTCGGCGATCTGGTGCGCACCACCGAGGCCACCCCGGAATCCTTTCTCGCACACAAGGATGCGCTGCTGGCGCACATGCGCGAGTTCAGCATGGATCTGGCCCGGTTCGCGCCGCGGCTGGCCGCCGCGATCGCCGAGGTGGAGGACACGGGTGCCGAGGAGATGATCGCGCGCGCCGCGGCCTGCGATGAGCGGGTGCTGCTGAGCGTGGCCGACCGCGAGGACGACTGGCGCGGGCGCTGGCGGGGACTGCGCGGCTGGTTCGTCACCACCGCGGCAGAACTGGGCTCCGGCGAGGGCAAGGGGGCGTCGGAGGCGCCATACAATACCGAGGCCGAGCGATTGCGCGATGCGACGATGAGCGCGATCGCCGCGGTGCTCTCGCTGCTGCGCCGGGTCACCGAGACGCGCAAGGGCGGGGTGAGCCGGGAGTCGGCGCTGCGGCACCTGGCCGGCTGGTTCACCGCCACGCCCACCGCCGAGTCCGCGCATGCGCTGTTCGACGCGGTCTTCGGGCTCGGACGGCCCCGGCATCTGTCGATGGAACATCCCGACGCCGATGTCATTCCGGCGATCCGATCCTGGTGGGACGCACCGCCGTTGGAGATCGCGCGCACCCTCGCCGAGACCGGCCGCCCGCCCTCGCCGGGCGCGCCCTCACGCATCGCGCGCAACGATGCGGGCATCCGGCGGCTGCGGGAGGCCCAGCTGGACGCGCAGCGCGCGCGGGCCGCCGCGGCCCAGTCCCTGGCCGCCGCCGACGTGCACGAGCGGGTCCTGGACGAGGGCGAGACGCAGGTGCTGCTGCGGCTGCTGGATGCGGCCTCGACCGCCTGGGTGCCCGTCAGCGGGCGGACCGGCACCACCGGATCCGAGAGCGGGGTCACCCTGACCGTGTCCGAACATCCCGGGTCCACGGTGGTGCGGACCGCCCGGGGCCTGCTGCATTTGAACGGGCGACGGCTCGAAGTGCGTGACAATGGCCGCGCGCGAACGACTTCCGCCGGGAGATCGTCGTGATCCACGCCCGCAGCATCGATTCCCTTGCCCTGGAAAGTTATCAGCGCGCGGCGCGGGTGATCCTGGCCAATCACCTTGTCACCCGGACCTACCCGGATCGGATTGCGCTGCCGCTGCTGCGCCGCTGGGCCACCGAACTGCGCGAGGATCTGGCCGAGATGTTCGGCTATCGGCTCGAGGTCACCGAGACCACCGCCCGCCTGTTCCCGGTGCTGGACCGGCTCGATCCCGGCCGCCCCGCGCGCACGCCCGCCGAGCGGGTCTTCGACCGCCGCCGCTACGCCTACCTGGCGCTCGCGCTGGCCGCGCTGGGTCGCGCCGGGGACCAGACCACACTGTCGGAGCTGGCCGATCAGGTGGCGTCCTATGCCACCCGGGTGGACGGGCTCGAGCTGTCCACCGATCGGGCCGCGGATCGCGATGCCTTCGTGGATGCGGTGGCATGGCTCGGCGCCCGCGGCGCACTCACCCTCGCCGACGGCGACGCCGGCGGCTGGGCGGCGGATCCCGAGGCCGGTGAGGCGCTGTACGACATCGACCGGACGGTGGTGTTCGCCCTGTTCCGGCCGCCGCGCGCGCTGCAGCACCTGCAGAGCGTGCGCGGGCTGCTCGGTGACGAATCCGACGGCGGTTCACCGCTTTCCGCCTCGGGTATCGCCACACCGCAGACCCGGGCCGCGGCCGCGCGACGGGTGCGGCGCGCGCTGATCGAGCGGCCGGTGGTCTACGCCGACGAGCTCACCGGCGAGGAGCGGGTGCAGCTGGGCACGGAGAAGATCGTCGCCGAGGTGGAGCTGCTCACCGGCCTGCACGCCGAACGCCGCGCCGAGGGTGTGGCGCTGATCGACACCTCGGGCCGCTTCTCGGACGTCCGATTTCCGGGCACCGGCACCCTCGCCCAGGTGGCGCTGCTGCTGGTCGGTGAGATCGCGGACCTCGTGCTGGACATCGATAATCCGGTGCGGCGCCACCCGCGCCCCGGGCCGGGCGCGACCCTCGCGGCCGCACTGGACGAGGCGATCCCTGGGGCGACGGTCTTCGCGCCGCTCCTTGTGGAGGCGGATCCCTTTGCCGCCGAGGATGATTCGGCCGACCCGGAGGATTCCCCCGACCCGGACGCGGTCCCCGACTATCCGATCGTCCCCATGTCCTGGATCCGCGAAACCGTGCAGGCCCTCGCCCACCGCTACGGTTCCACCTTCGCCGCCCAGTGGCAGGCCGACGTCCCCGGCCTCACCCACGAGGTGCTGGCCCTGCTCGAACGGCTGCATCTCATCGAGCGCTACACATCGGACGCCGAATCCCGGAGCAGCTCCCCACCCGATTTCGCACCGCCCGAATCCGGTGTGGCACAGGTCGGCTCCGAGCCGGCCCTGCTGATCCTTCCGGCGTTGGCCCGCTACCGCGGCGCGGTCGTCACCGTCCGCACCCGCGCCGAGACCGAACTGTTCGCCTCGGCCACCAAGCTCGGCGACCACGCCACCGCACCCGCCGGAGCAGACATATGACCGCACCGACCATCCCTGCCCGGCACACACCGTGTCCCGGGCGGCAGGACTATTCAGCACAGAAGGGGAATTGATGGAGCTCATTCACGGTGGCGTTCGGTTCGTGCCCACGCGCGCCGGCATCATCAACCTCTGGGACTATCGCGATCAGGAGTTCTGCTTCGGCGATGGGCGGCTCGTGCTGCGCGGGCCCAACGGGTCGGGCAAGACCAAGGGGCTCGAGGTGCTGTTCCCGTTCGTGTTCGACGGGCGGATCGAGCCGCGACGGCTCAATCCGTTCGCCGGTGAAGAGCGCACGATGAAGTCGAATCTGTTGTACCGCAAGCAGGAATCGGCGTACTCGTACGTGTGGATGGAGTTCGCGCGCGGGCACTGGGACGATCCCGAGGTGGTCACCGTAGGCATCGGCATGCGCGCGACCCGGTCATCGGACAAGGTCACCCGCTGGTATTTCGTCGCCGACGGCCGGGTGGGCGTGGACTTCTCGCTCATCGGCCCGGACGATCGCCCGTTCACCCGCAAGCAGCTGGCCGAGCAGATCGGCACCGACGTCATCACCGACCGGCCGGTGGACTACCGCGCCGCCATCGACGCGCGCATGTTCGGTCTCGGCCTGCAGCGCTATGACCAGCTGATCAATCTCATCCTCACGCTGCGGCGCCCGCAGCTGGCCAAGAACCTCGACCCGCGCGGGCTCTCGCAGGCGCTGACCGACGGCCTGCGGCCGCTGGACGAGCAGCTGATCCTGGACGCGGCCCGCTCGTTCAGCGATATGGAGGAGGTCGGGCGCACCCTCGAGGGCCTGGTCCAGGCCGATACCGCCACCCGCACCTTCGTGGACGTGTACCGCAAATACCTTGCCGTACAGGCCAAGAGCGATGTCGAGCAGGTGCGCGGGCGCCTGGACGCGGTGACCCACTCGGGCACCGCACTGTTCGCCGCCACCGCCCTGCGCGAGCGCCGCGAGACCGACCGCGCCGCCGCCGAGGCGCGCGCCGAGGCCGCCGACCGCGCCTACGAGCAGGCGCTCACCGACCGCGAAACCCTGCAGCGCTCCAGCGCCTACGAGGGTAAGCAACAGCTCGACGACCTCGCCGACGCGGTCAAACGGCTCGAAACCTCCGCCGCGGTACACCGCGACAAGGCGACCAAGGCGCAGCAGGCCGTCGATCAGCGCGGCGCGGAGGCCGAACGGGCCCGCACCGGAGTGGAATCCGCGGCTGCGGCCCTGGCCCGCGGCGAGGACGAGCTGCGCTCGGCGGGCGAGGAGGCCGGGATCGCGTGGGCCGCGCTGCCGGAACAGGCGCGCACCGAACAGCTCACCACCACCGTGCGCAGCCACGCCGAGGAGCGCGATGCCGACGTGCGCGCGGTGCGTGGGGCCCTGTCCCTGGTCGACACCGCCGCCGCCGAACGAACCCGGACCGAACGCGCCGCCCAGCGCGCCATCGAATTGCGCGACACCGCCGCCGCCGACCTGGCCCGTGCCGAGGCCGCGGTCACCCTCGCCCGCGCAGAAACCGCTGCCGCACTGCGGGAATGGTGGGACACCCACGGCCGCGCCTGGCGCGAGAGCACCGAGAGCGCGGACGGGCACTCCCCCGCCGAACTCTTCGCCGCGCTCGACGCCGCACTGGCCCAAGCGGGCACCGACGACGCACCCACGCTGGCCGAGGTGCTCACCGAGCACAACGAACCCCTCACCGAGGCGATACGGACTCGCCGCCAAGCCGCACGCTCCACCGTCGAGCAGGCCGCGGCGCAGATCACCGGGCTGCGCGCCGAGAGGGACCGGGTGGCGGCCGAAAAGGACGATGCCCCAACCGCTTTCCCGGCTCGAACCGGGTCGCGTGACACCCACTCGGGCGCCCCCCTGTGGCGTCTGGTCCGCTTCGCCGACGACGTCTCACCCGAGCAGGCCGCCGGAATCGAGGCCGCGCTGCAGGCTGCCGACCTGCTCGACGGCTGGGTGTGCCAGGAGGCCCAACTGCCGGCCCACGATTCTGACCAATTCCTGATCCCGCTGCCGTCACAGGAGCGCCCGACGGGGCGTACCCTCGCCGATGTTCTTGTGGTCGAGGATGATTCCGATAGCGTCACCGTTCCCCGTGACACCGTGGCCGGGGTGCTCGCCTCGATCGCACTGGTCGACACCATTACTCGTGACGGTAACCCGGCCGCTCTCGCACCGGTGGCGATCGCCGCCGACGGCCGCTATCGCCAGGGCGTGCAGCTGGGCCGGCATACCAAGCCGCACGCCGAATTCATCGGCACAACCGCCCGCGCCCGCCGACGCGAGCTGCGCATAGTGCAACTCACCGCCGCCATCGAGGCCGCCGAGTCGGCCCGGGACGACGCCGCCGCACAGCAGGAGTCCGCGACCGCCGAGCTTTTCCGAATCACCGGCGCGGCCAAGGCATTACCGCGCACCCATGCCGTCACCGCGGCGTTGCGAGCGGTCTCCGAGGCCGCGGGCATGCTGCGCTCGCGCACCGAGGGCGCCACCCAGGCCGAGCGCGATCTGGATCAGGCGGTCACCGAATTCACCGCCGCCGACAAGAAGGTTCGCGCGGTCGCCGCCACCCACCACGCCCCGCGCGACCCGGCCGAACTCGACGCGCTGGCCGCGGCGATCCGGCACTTCGAGAACACCGGCACCGCCCTGCTGCGGCTGCGCGGGGATCACCAGCGCGATCACGAACGCGCCCGCGAGACGGACGATCGTCTCGCCGAATCCCGGGACCTGGCCGAGGCATTCGCCGAGGAGGCCGAATCCGCGCGCACCGGTTACGAGGAACAACTGCGTAAGCTCGAGACGCTGCGCGAGGCACTGGGGGCGGGCGCCGCCGATATCGATCGGGAACTCGAGGCCGCGCGCGGGCGAATCGAGGCCGCCCGCGCGGAACAGAAGGCCGCACGCAAGGCCGCCTCGGACGCGATCGAGGGCGTCGGCACCGCCGAGGGCGCCTACCGGGCGTCGCACGATACGCTCGGCACCGCACTGACCGAGCTGCTCGCCGATGTGAAACATCTTGCGCCCTATGCCCGTCCGGACCTACTCAGCCTGCTCGGCGCGCCGCCGCAGAGCCGCTGGCCCAGCAGCGAGGCCGCCTGGTCGACCCCCGAGCAGCTGCTGTACCGGATCCAGGCCGGCGGTGCCCCCGTATCTGACGCGGGCAACAGCGCCGCGGAGCTGCACGTGCTGCCCGCTGAGGTGCAGGACCTGTTCGACAACCTCTCCGCGGCAACGTCTTCGGTGCGTGCGGGCGAGGCCGCACGCAAGTCGACCCGCACCGCGGTCACCGCGGCGCTGCAGGAGTTCGACGCCGCCCTGACCGCGGCCCGCCAGGACTATCGGCTGCAGTGGGATGCCGCCGACGGCCTCACGGTGGTCCAGGTGCACGACGATCAGGGCGTCGCCGCGCTGGCGGACTTCGCCGGGCGCATCGCCGCGGCCCGGTCGGATCAGGAGCTGCTGCTGACCGACGCCGAGCGCCGGATCCTGGAGGATGCGCTACTGACCGGCCTGGCCCAGCAGATCCACGAACGCACCAGCGATGCACGCGATCTCATCGCCCGCATGGGCGCGGAGATGAAGCAGCGCCGGATGTCCTCGGGCAACACCATCGGCGTGCACTGGGTGCTGGCAGATAATCTGTCCGAATCCGCCCGCGCGGTCTGCAAGCTGCTCGACCACGATGCATCGGATCTGGGCCCGGACGACCTGGCCACCATCCGCGCCCATTTCGCCGCCGAGATCCGCACCGCCCGCGCCGCGCATCCCGAGCGCTCGTATCCGGAGATCCTGGCCACCACACTGGATTACCGCACCTGGCGAATCTTCTCCTTCACGCTGATCACCGGCGACGGTAACGAGGACCGGCTCACGGTGGCGCGGCACAGCGCCCTATCCGGCGGCGAACAGTCCGTCTCACTGCATCTTCCGCTGTTCGCCGCCGCGCACGTCATGCTCGATTCCGCCGACCCGCAGGCGCCGCGGCTGCTGGCCCTGGACGAGGCCTTCGCCGGTGTCGACGATAACGGCCGTAGCGAATTGCTGGGCCTGTCGGTCGATTTCGATCTGGACCTGTTCATGACCGGCTACGACCTGTGGATCACCTACGATCACGTGCCCGCCTGCGCGCACTACGATCTGGCGCATTCGGCGGCCGAGAACACCGTCAGCGCAACGCTTCTGGTGTGGGATTCCCGCGATCTGCTCGCCGAACACGACGGCTCGGACCTGACCGCGGCACTGGGCTCCCCCAACCGCCGCCGGATACCGCACACGGTCGAGGGCGCGATCACCCTGGATGAGGCGCTGGAACCCGCACCGTGATGCCCTCCGTCATCCCGGCGCGCTGTTGGCCGGGATCTACTGTGCACCTGCGGATTCCAGCCAATAGCACGCCGGAATGACGGGATAGCACGCCGGAATGACGGAGGGTAGGCGGCAACACCCCTGCGGATTCAACCCAGCGCCGCCTCCTGCACCAGGGCCGCAAACTCCTGCGGGTGACGGGCGTGGGCGGCGTGCCCGGCACCGGCCATAGCCGTGTACCGGCCGCGCGGCAGCAACTCAGCCAACCGGACGGAGACCTCGATGTGGTGCGCCAACGACTCCTCCCCCGCCGCAACGAGGGTCGGCACGTTCAGCGTCAGCGGGTCGAACATCGGGGTGTTCAGCCCCGGGTCCGCCATCTCGGTGATCAGCGCCGCACCGTCGGCGGCCAGTTCCGCGGCCCGTCGCATCCGCGCGACCGGCGCACCGGCCACCTCGTTGAGGAGCGCGGCCGCCGCCGCGGCCGGATCGGCCATGTGCTCCCGCACCAGCCGCTCCCACGGCGCCTCCGGCGGCCACCACGGCAGCCAGCGCACCGGCGGCTCGAATGCCAGGACCGCACGGACCCGCTCGGGCGCGCGGGCCGCCGCGCACAGCGCGATCAGCGCGCCGTAACTGTGCCCCACCAGGATCGGGGTCTCGACGCGCGCCACCACGGCCGACAGGTCCTCGACGTGATCGGTGAGCCTGGGCGGCGGGGTGCCCAGCCTGCGCGAATCGCCCCAGCCCCGCCTGTCGTAGCTGAGCAATATCCAATCCGGCAGGTGCTCGGCCACCCGCCGGAAGCCGGCGCAGGTGTCCATGGTGCCGTGCACGAATATAATGGTGCCGTGCGCACCGGTGCCGTTGCGCACCCTCTTGAGGGTGGGCCGCACCACCCCGGGCACGACGGATTCCACTGTCGTAGCGTCGCTTCCGCTCATCGCAGCCCCCGCACCAGCTGTCCGACGACGACACCAATCTCGGCCGGTGTCGGCGCATCGAGCAGCGCCTCGAAATCGACCACGACCTCCGCCTCCCGCTCGAGCCGGGTCAGCAATTCGGCCACGATCAGCGAATCGCCGCCGATGGAGAAGAAGTCCGAGTCCGACTTCACCTGGTGCTGCGGGATTTTCAGGCAGTCCGAGAACATTATCGCGACCCGCCAGGCCCACCGCGTATCCTGCGCGGACTCCGAAGCATCCGGCTGCACAGCAGTATTGGGCAGCGGTGCTCGTTCCGGTCGCCCGGCATCCGGGGACGACGGCGCGGCAACCTCAGGCGACACCCCGATAGCCGGGAGCGACACCGCGATTACCGGAGACGGCGGCCCGCCCGCCTTCCCGTTCGCGGTGCGCGGCAGCTCATCCACCACCGTCAGCGTGGCGGGCACCATCCCCGTGTGCAGCCGCTGCGCCAGATGGGCCCGGACCGCGGATTCGTCGAACCCCGGATCCGGCACCACCAGCGCGCGCAGCCGCTCGTCGGCGACGAATACCGTGCACGCACGCACCCCCGGCGCCTGCTCCAACACCCGCTCCACCTCGTCCAATTCCACTCGCTGCCCGCGAATCTTGGCCTGCCGGTCGCGACGGCCCCGGTACTCCAGCACACCGTCGGCCCGCCAGCGGCAGATGTCGCCGGTGCGGTACAGGATGCTCTCGGTCTCGTCGGTGAACGGGTCGATGCGGAACAGTTCCGACATCAGGTCGGGCCGGCCCAGGTACCGGCCGACGCCGATGCCGCCGATGCACAGCTCGCCGTCCTGCCCGATCGGTGCCAGCCGGAATTCCTTGTCCACCACATACACTCGCTTGTTGGCCACGACTCGGCCGATCGGCACGTCGGCCTCGCCGCCGTCGCATTCGTGCCAGGTCGTCCACACCGCCGCCTCGGCGGGGCCGTACAGATTCAGGAAGCGCCGCCCGGGCCGCGACCAGCGCGCCGCCACCGCGGGGGACAGTCGCTCCCCGCATGCGGCACCGATGCGCAGATCCGGCAGCGGCTCCTGCGGCAGCGCGGCCCAGACCGACGGGGTGAGGGTCACGATGCTCACCCGCTCCTCGCGCAGCAGCCGCAGCAGCGGCGGTCCCACGACCAGCTTGGCCGACGGGGCCAGCACCAGTGTCGCGCCGCACAGCAGCCCCATCGCGATCTCGAATACCGCGCCGTCGAAGTTCAGCGACAGGAATGGCAGCACCCGGTCCCGCGGCGTCACCCGGAACACATCGCGCTGGGCCCGGTGCAGGTTCACCAGCCCGGCATGGGTGATCGCGATGCCCTTGGGCCGTCCGGTGGTACCGCTGGTAAAGACGACATAGGCGGTGTTTCCGCTGTTCACACCGGTGATCGGCCTACTGTTTGCCGGGTCGGTACCGTCGGAGGTGCCGACCGCCAGCACCGGAACCGCGGTCGACAACCTCTGGACCGTGGACCGGGTGGCCCGATCGGTCAGCACCAGCCGCGCCGCGGCCTCCTCGAGCATGACGTCCAGCCGCTCGCGCGGGCACAACGGATCGACCAGCATGAACGCGCCGCCGGCCTTCCCCACCGCGAGCATGGCGACGATCAGGTCGGCCGAACGCTCCATGACGATCGCGACCTTGCACTCCGGCTCGATGCCGCGTCCGCGCAGCTCCCAGGCCAGCTGGTTGGCGCGCATGTCCAGGTCGCGGTATGTGTTCCGCACGCCCGCGCAGTCCACGGCCACCGCATCCGGGGTCAGCTCGGCCCACCGCTCGAACACCTGCTGCCAGCAACCGTGTTTCCCCAACGGCGCCGCGGTGTCGTTCCAGGCGGTGGTGAGCAGGTAGCGCTCCCCCGGGACCGGACCCGTGTCCGGCTCGGATTCGCCTGCGGCAGCAGGGAGTCCGGGCTCGACGGGGTCCGGCTCCGGGCTCGCATCACATCCCACCCGCACGAGGGCACGCGACCGGCAGCGGGTATTGGAATGCGGCCCCCAGGCCACCGCGTCCGGCGCGGTGTCCATCGCGTACCGGTCGTAGCGTTGCAGGAATCCGAGAATTGCCCACCCGCCGAGTTGTTCGGCATAGGGCGCCCCGACACAATAGTGGCGACCCAACCCGAATCCGAGGTGCCTGCCCTCGCGCCGCTCGATATCGAATGCCTGCGGATCGGAGAATTTCTTGCCGTCCAGATTGGCCGCCGCCAGCAGCGTTATCACGGTTTCCCCGGCCGTAATGTGCCGACCCGCGATCGTAATATCGGCGACCGCCCGGCGTGCCACGTACTGGCTGGACCCGTCCACCCGCATGATTTCATCGACCGCGCTGCCGATCAATTCCGGATCGGCGCGCAATCGCGCCTGCTGGCCGGGATTCCGATCCAGCAGCACCAGGCCGCCGGACACCAGCTGGGTCAGCGTTTGATACCCACCCGCCACCAGGACCAGACAATTTGCGGCAACCGTGTCGAGCACCGCATCGAGCGGCTCGGCGGAGTCGCGGCGGGTCATTTCCGCGACCATATGGGAGATCAGGTCGTGCCCGGGCGCGGCCAGGCGCCGCGCCGCCTCGGCACGAAAGACCTCCCGCGCTTCCTGCAGCACCGGCAACACCTGGCGGTCGCTGATCTTCGGCAGCGTGGACAGGCTGCCGATCAGGCGCTCGTAGGCATCGGCCCACGGGGTGAGCCGGTCGGCGTACTCCGCCATATCGAGCAGCCGCGCCACCAGCCGGGCAGGCAAACGTTCGGCGAAGTCGGAGACCAGATCGATCGGCCCCGCGACGGGCAGTTCGTCGAGCACGTCGTCCACCATCTGCCGCATCATCGCCTCCTGCGCGGCGACGTGGGCGGGGGTGAATTCGCGCGCGAGCGAGGACCGCATCCGGGTGTGATCCGGCGGATCGGAGAACAGCAGCTGCCGCAGCAGCACGTCGACAAAGCGGCTCACCTCGTCGAGGCCGCGCCCGGCCAGCTTCTCGGGATCGTGCGGTCGCGCGGAGGAGAAGACCCTGTGATTACCGAGCACCTCGGCGCATTCGGTGTATCCGGAGCAGATCCAGACATGCGCCACCTCGTCGTAGAACAACGGTCCCAGCGACGCGATCGAATCGTAGTAGCGCACCGGATCGGCGATGACCTCCGGGCGGCCGAGGTTATGAATTCCGTGACGCCTCCGGTCGTATCCGGCGACGGATTTTTCGAGCATGGATGTAGACGACATGAATTACTGCCTCACCGCCCCGTTCACACACGAACGGAACTATTCCGATTCCCGGTGAGCGTCATTGGTCCGGGACGGATACCGAACGCATGAAGATTTGCACGCAATGCGTTCGCATGTCAATGTCCGCGGTTTACCCAATCCGATTGTGACACACGTCTCGATCTTTTCCGACATGTTTCGTGACGACTCTGTGAACTGAGCCCGAAGTCCTTTCCCGCCCCCGTACGATGTGTCATGTTTCATCGACATACGGACCACATCACAGAATTCGGAGCGTCGATATGCTGCCCCCGAACCTCGAGAATGCCGTGTACGGCCTGATCGTCACCCCGGCACTCCATCTGGCCGATAAGTACGGAATGCTCGCCGAATTGCTGGCACACGGCCCGCTCGCCGGCGCCGAGGTCGCCGCGCGGATCGCCGCCGATCCGGACACCGTCGAGCGGCTGCTGCTGGTGCTGACCTCGGCCGGACTGCTGCACCGCGACGACGCGGGCGCATTCGCCGTCGATCCGGCCGCGGCCCCGTTCGTCGACAGCGAGAATCCCGGCTACGTCGGCGGTTTCGTCAAACATATGGTCGACGCGCTCGAGCAGCTGCCGCGCCTCGAGCAGTATCTGGCCCGCGGCAAGGACGCCGTCGACGCCGGGCTGCCCGCACCGTATGAGCGGTTCTACAGTGACGAGCTGTCCACCAGTGATTTCATGAGCGCGATGTGGAGCCTGAGCTACGGCATCTCCCAGGAGATCGCGGAGCTGGCCGAGCTGGGCGCGGACGGCCTGCTGATCGATGTCGGCGGCGCCAACGGCCCCTTCGCGATCGCCGCGCTGGAACGAAATCCGGCGCTGCGGGCGATCGTGTTCGATCTGCCCCAGATCGGCCCGCACCTCGAGCGCATGCGCGACAAGTGCGGGATGACCGATCGGCTGAGTTTCACCGGCGGCGATTTCTTCGCCGACGACCTGCCCCGGGGCGATGTGATCGCCTTCGGCTATGTGATGTCCAATTGGCCCGATCCGGAGTGCGGCCAGTTGCTGCGCAAGGCATTTCGCGCCTGCCGCCCCGGCGGCCGGGCGATGATCCTGGACCGGTTGTTCGAGGACGACCGCAGCGGGCCGCTATCGACGGCGGTAATGAATCTGACCATGGAGGTGGAGACGCACGGCGTGCATCGCACCGCGGCGGAATTCGAAACGCTGCTCACCGACGCCGGATTCACCGACTGTACCGTGCGGCGCACCAGCCGGGACAAGCATCTGATCGTCGGACATAAGCCCGCTCTGTGACGGCGTGGTAGGGCCGGGCGGTGCCCATTGCGCCCGGCCCTGGGCCCTGCGTGGTGACGCTCCGCTGCCGCCTCCGGGCCTGACAGGGCCGGGCGGTGACACCGCCCGGCCCTCCCCTCACGATGCCCGCGCCGGCTCCGCGCGCAGCCGACGGGCCAGATCCGTCCACGACTGCGCGTTCACCAACGCCAGCTCCGTCACCACTGCAAGGCAGTGTGGCGGAATATTTCCCGTCGCCAGCAGGCGCTCCCATTCGCCCGGATCCGGGCTGGTGGCGTGCAGCCGGCGCAGGAGTGCGCGCCCGGACTCGGTGGACCGCAGCGAGGGGTCCCGGCTCAGCGTGCGCAGCAGGCTCGCCGGATCGGCCGACCGCCGCCCGGCCGATCGGCGCCCGCCGCGCTGCCGCTGCGGCACCGGATGTTCGCCCCGCTCGAGTCGTTTGCGCACGTCCCACGTCGTGGATGCCGAGAGCTTTGCGGCACTGGCGATCTCGCGGATCGGCGCGCCCGGATGATCGCGCAGTAGCTCACCGGCCAGCATGCGGGCCGCCGCCGAGTCCAGCGGGCGCACCCGGCCGTCCAGGCCCAGGCGCGTGTTCGACTCGGGAATCTCCCGGGTCGAACAGCTCCGCACGGCCGCTACGGTCTTCGCCGACAGGCCGGTCACCGCCGCGATCTTGCCGTTGGACCACTGCGGATGGCTGCCGATGATCCGCTCGGCCGCGCGCGCCCGATCGGCCAGCGACAACGGCAGGCCGTGCATCGTATTGGCCTGCACGGCAACGACGAACGCGTCCTGATCGGTGCCCTCATAGAATCGCGCCTCGATATGACGCTGCCCGCGCAGGCGCGCGGAGTGCACGCGGTGCACGCCGTCGAGCACGCGCATCGTGGTGCGGTGCACGGTGATCGGCGGCCACCGATCGGCCGATTCGGACAGCGTCCGGACGTGGTCGTCGTTCACACCGGCAAGCCGGGGTGAGTCGATGATCGACAGATTGTCGAGGAGTACGGTGGGCATTGGGTACCTCTTTTCCAGCGTTCGCACCGGTCAGGGCCAGGGATCCACGACCTTCCCGGGATTGAGCAGATTCTCCGGATCCAGCACGGATTTGATGGTGCGCATCAGGTCGTGGGTGGCACCGTGTTCGGCCGGAAGAAAGCGCTTCTTGCTCAGCCCGATACCGTGCTCGCCCGTCGCCGTGCCGCCCACCGACAGCGCGTAGTCCACCAGGGTGTCAGCGAATTGCTTTGCGATGTCATATGTTTCGGCGACGTACGGGATGACCCCGTGCACGTTGCCGTCGCCGATATGCCCGGCGATGGTGAGATCGATGCCGATCTCGGCGGCGACGGCCTGCGCCTTGGCGACGGCGCCGGCGATCTCCGAATACGGCACCGCCACATCGGTGGTGAGGAACTGATGCCCCGGATGCGCGGCCTTGATCGCGGAGAACAGCAGGTGGCGATCGTGCCACAGGGCGCGGCGACCGGTGGTGGTGCGCTCGGTGACCACGGCGGTGGCGCCGGCCTCGACGGCGAGCGCCGCCACCATCTCGACCCCGTCGGTCAGCTGTGCCGCCGAGGGCGCCGCCAGATCGATGAACAACGCCGGCTCCACGGGGTAGTCGGCCCCGCGGAAGCGATTGAGCGCGATCATGCTCGCCTCGTCGACGAATTCCAGCCGGATCACCGGCACCGCCGCGCCGATCATCGCCACCGCGGCCGCCACCGCCGCGGTGATATCGGGGAACGACACGCGCACCGCGCACTGCGCCTCGGGGATCGGATACAGGCGCAGGGTCAGCTCGGTGATGATCCCGAGCGTGCCGGCCGAGCCGATGATGAGATCCTTCAGGTCGTAACCGCTGCTGGTCTTGGCCACCGGCCGGCCCATCCGCCGGACCTCGCCGTCGGCGCCGACCACTTGCAGCGCGATCACGTTGCGGCGCATGCCGCCGTAGTGCACGGTGGTGGTGCCGCTGGCGTTGGTCGAGGCCATGCCGCCCAGGCTCGCGTCGGCGCCCGGGTCGACGGGGAACAGCAGCCCGTGCGGGGCGAGCGTGGTCTCCAGTGTCCGCCGCGTGACACCGGGCTCGACCACGGCGGTGAAATCGAACGGCGACACCCGTTTGATCGCCGACATCCCCGACAGGTCGAGCATGATCTCCTCGCCGTTGGACAGCAGGTGACCCTCCAGGCTGGTACCGGCCCCGAGCGGGATGATCGGCGTCCCGGTCTCGCGGGCCCAGCGCACGCAGGTGACCACGTCCTCGAGGCAGCTCGCCCGGACGAGGGCCCGCGGCAATCGGCCCCGCAAACCCGTCTCGTCCTGGGTGTATTGCTCCAGGAGCGCCGGGGTCGAGTCCACCTTGCCCGGCAGATAGTCCGCCAGCTTCCGGGTGCTCATCGCGGTGCGGTGTGGCCGGGGCCCGGCACGGGCGGTGCTGACATGCTGAGGGTGCGCATGGCACTACTCCTTCGCTTGCGATGCCACGGCCTGCACCTCTATGAGCAGTCCCGCGGCGGGGAGGGTGGTGACGGTGGTGGTGCGCGCGGGCGGATGCACACCGAAGAACTCCACGAAGGCCGCGTGCCAGGCTGCGTAGTACTTCCGTTCGGCCAGAAAGCATTCCAGCTTCACCACGTGTTCCCGGCCGCACCCCTTATCGCGCAGTGCCGAGTCGAGCTGCGCCAGCACGTCGCGGCACTGGCCGTCGAAATCGGTCACCCGGGGCGCCAGCGTCGCGGGGTCGATGCACGCCAGGCCGGAGGTGTAGACGAGATCCCCGGCGCGCACCGCGGCCGGGAACGGGGCCGGGGCGGCGGTGATATCCGATGTCACGGTCGCACCTCCAGCACCCGCTCGGCGGTGATGTCGGCGATGCTCGCGGCGCCGGAGAGGATCATCAGAATGCGCAACTCCTCGGTGAGCAGCTCCAGCACCCTGGCCACCCCGGTCACGCCCGCGGCGGCCAGGCCGTAGATGGCGGAGCGGCCGATGATGACGCCGCTCGCGCCGAGCGCCAGCGCGAGGTAGACATCCGCGCCGGTGCGCACGCCGCTGTCCAGCAGCACCGGTATCTCGGGCCCCACCGCGCGCCGAACGGCGGGCAGCATATCCAGGCTGGTCGGTGCCGGATCGACCTGGCGCGCACCATGATTGGATACCACCAGCGCCGAGGCACCGGCCCGCACCGCCTGTTCGGCGGCCTTCGGGGTGAGGATGCCCTTGGCTATCCAGGGCAGCCGGAAATGCCGGGCCGTCGCCGCGAGCTGGGTCCAGTTCCACGGCTGCGCGCCGCCGTGCACCAGCCGGGTCATGACCTCGGCCACCGACGGGTCGCCCTCGCCGTTGCCGGTCAGGTTGCCGCTGAAGGCGTACAGATCCGGCGCGAACCGGTTGCGCAGGCTGCGGGTGCGGAAGCCGCCGATGGCGGAGTCCACGGTGACGCAGATGGCGTCGTAGCCGGCTGCGGCGATCCGCTCGGCGTTGTGCGCGGCATGCGCGAACGGATGCATCTGCGCGATCCGCGCACCCCCCGGGGCCACCCGCCGGACATGTTCGTAGGAGTGGGTTCCCGCCTCGGGCACCATATCCACCGTGCCGACGAGTTCGGCCGCGGTCGCCACCGCGCAATGCCCGTCCGGGTGGAACAGCCCGTCGCCGCCGAAGGGGGCGGTGAGGATCGGGGTGGCCAGCTCGATGCCCAGCACGCTGGTCCGCAGCGAGGGCCGCTGCACGCCGCTCATGGGCTCGGGCAGGATGCGGTAGCGGCCGAAGGCGGCCCGGTTGGCGTCCAGGGTCACCTCCAGTCCCGCGCCGCCCTCGAGATAGTCGATCAGCTCGGCCGACATGGTGGACAGTGCGGCGGTGTGGATCTCGTCCAGGCTGCCGAACTCGACGTCGGTGGGGTACAACGTACTCATGCCTCCGCCTCGCTGACGCTCGGCTCCGGCACGAGCACGCTCGTAGCTGTATCCATTGTTCGCTCGCTGCGCTCACTCATGTGCGCCACCGCCGGCGATTCCGTTGCGCCCGTGGTGGATACATCGGGCGGTGCGGTACGGGCGGTCGAATGCCGGTAGCTGTAGCCGAAGTACAGCACGGCGCCGACCACGGTCCACACCACGAACCGCACCCAGGTCAGCGGGCTCAGGGTCGTGGCCAGCCAGACACAGCCGGCCACCGCCAGCACCGGCACCACCGGCATCAGCGGGGTGCGGAAGCTGCGCGGGCGGTCGGGCTCGGTATAGCGCAGGATCAGCACGCCGATCGACACGAAGGCGAACGCCACCAGGGCACCGATGTTGACCAGTTCGGCGACGGTATCGATGGACAGCAGGCCCGCGATGACCGCGCCGAGTACCCCGAGCACCACGGCCGCGCGCACCGGGGCGCCGCGGCGGTTGGTGACCGCCAGCGCGGGCGGCAGCAGGCCGTCGCGGCACATGGCGAACACCAGTCGGCTCTGCGCGTAGATGACCGCCAGCAGGCCCTTGCTCAGCGCGATCACCGAGGCCACCAGGATCACGTTGCCGATCCACCCGGCACCGATCGCGGCCAGCGCGGTGGCCACCGGCGCGGAGTTGTTCAGGGATTTGTAGGGGGCAACGCCGGTCAGCACGCCGGAGACCGCGATGTAGAGCAGGGTCGCGATTACCACCGAACCGATGATGGCCCAGGGCATGTCGCGCGCGGGCCGCTTGGCCTCCTCGGCCGAGGTGGCGACGATATCGAAGCCGAGGTAGGCGAAGAACGCCAGCGCGGCGCCGCCCACGATACCGTGGAAACCGAAGGGGGCGAACGGCGCCCAACGGCTGGCGGTGATATGCGGGGCGCCGATGACGATCACCAGGAGCAGCGCCAGCAGGGTCACGCAGACCAGCACCTTGATCACGGCCGCGGCGATCTTCACATCGAGCGCGAGGACCAGCACGATCAGGGCGATCACCACCACCGCGGGCAGGTTGATCACGCCACCGGAGCCGGGCCCGCCGGCGATGGCGTGCGGTAACTGCCAGCCGAACAGCGATTTCAGCGTCGCCTGGAGCAGCCCCGACCAGCCGATGGCCACTGCGGCGCCCGCGACCACATACTCCAGCAGCAGGTTCCAGCCGACCAGGAAGGCCGACTGCTCCCCCATCGAGTGATAGGTGTAGCTGTAGGCGCTCCCGGAGATGGGCGACATCGATACGAGCTCGCTGTAACAGAGCCCGACCAGCACGCAGATGACTCCCGCCACCGCGAACGAAATCATCAGCGCGGGACCGGCTTTCGTTGCCGCGGCCACGCCGGTGGTGACGAATATACCGGCGCCGACGATAGATCCGACGCCGAGCGCGATGAGATCGAGCCTGCCGAGCCGCCGGCGCAGGCTCTGCTGCCCATCACCGGCCGTCGCCGCTAACAGCGCATCCGGCGTTCTCCTGCGGAGGGCATTGGTGCGGGGGCGAATGGTGACAGCCACGGCGCATCCTTTCGCTGAACATGTGAAACCTTTGATCGCCCAATGACACCGAACAGATTTTGCCGGGGGATTACATGATGTAAATTCAACGTGTCCATTATTCGCTAATCATGTTGTGCCCCAATATCTTTCATGGACACGACGAATGGCCGCTCCGGCGGACTCGGAGCGGCACAGCGGAATTGCCGAGCGTGCAGGTCAGGCGAATCCTTCAGGCTCGCGCGAACGACCTCGACCGCCGAGCGGGCAGAGGATCGACCGTCGACAGCGACGAAGGAAGGGTCATCGGGCCGGTCGCGACGGGCATCGCAAACAACGGGAACGGGGACAAAGGCATCTCGCCGCCCAACTAACTGAGAACTTCTTACCAATTAGTCGCAGATTAGCACAGGAGGGCACAAATGGGAAGTTGTTCTCAGATACACTGGGACTATGACCGACGTAGACGAGGGAGTCCGACGGCGCAGCGACGCGGTTCGCAGCCGGACGCTGATCACCGACGCCGTGGAGCGGCTGCTCCGCAGCGGCCGCGTCGACTTCTCCGTCCCCGAACTGGCCAACGAGGCAGGGGTCGGGGTGGCCACCGCTTACCGCCACTTCGCCACGCCCGCAGAGGCACTGGACGCCTTCAATGCCCGCGCGGCCGGGCAGTTGACGGATGCGTTCGGCGAGGTCGAGGCGGGCCTGGATCCGCTGGCACGCTTCCGGCGCAGCTGCGCGATGTGGGTGACCCAGGCACAAACCTGGGGCGAGGCCTGTCGGCGCATCCGCAGCCCGAAGGGCATGATCGAGCGCCTGCACGCCGACGATCCGCCGATCACCCAGCTCTACGGCGTGCTCAGCCGGGTGCTCGACGATCTGGTCGCGGGCGGGTACATGCCGAAGTCCGACCCGAAGGCGGCGGCGCTGATGTGGACGACGATCTTCGACGAACGCGTGATTTACGACCTCGGCGAGCACCACGGCTGGTCCGCCGGGACGATCACCGAATACCTGACCACCGCCACCGAGGGCGCACTGCGAATCGGCGCGGGCACGGCGCGCTGAGCGTTCGGCGCGGACCGGCCGCACCGTGGATCACGCCGGACGGGACAGCAGCGCCGCGGCGGCCCAGGCGGCGGCGAAGCTGAGGAACGCGTCGTTCTCCGCGGGAGTTCCGGTCGTCACCCGCACCCCGTCGCCATAGTCGGCGACCCGGATGCCCGCCTCGGCCGCCGCGGCGGTGAACGGTGCCGATCCGTCTCCCAGCGCCAGCCAGAGGAAGTTCGCCTGGCTCGGCGGCACCGGGTAGCCCGCCGCGCAGAGCGCGTCGCGGACCCGCTCGCGTTCGGCGATTACCGCATCGGTGCGCCGGCGCAGCTCGCCGGGCACCGCCAGCGAGGCCAGCGCCGCGGCCTGCGCCACCCGGCCGACACTGAACGCGACGTGCACCCGATGCAATGCCGCGATCACCTCCGGATCGCCGACGGCGTAGCCCACGCGCAGGCCGGCCAGCCCGTATGCCTTCGAAAACGTGCGCAGCGCAACCACGTTCGGCCGGGTCCGGCCGATCTCCACGCCGTCGGGATGGTCGGCCATGCGCAGGAACTCGAGGTACGCCTCATCGATGCACACCACCACGTGCGGCGGCACCGCATCGACGAACCGCTCCAGCTCGGCCCGGCCCAGCGCGGTCGCGGTGGGATTGTTCGGATTGCACACGAACACCAGCCGGGTGTTGGCGGTCACGGCCGCCGCCATCGCGTCCAGGTCGTGCACGTCGCCGTCCGCCAGCGGGACCTGCACCACCCGCGCCCCGGCGATCCGCGCCGCGATCGGATAGGTCTCGAACGAACGCCACGCCATCAGCACCTCGTCGGCGGGCGCGCCGCAGGTGATCAGCGCCAGGTTGTGGCACAGCGCCACGCTGCCGCAGCCGGCGATCACCCGGTCGCGCGGCACCGCAAGGGAATCCGCGAGCGCGCCGACCAGTTCTCCGGATCGATTGTCCTGGTATCGGTGCACGCCGGCGGCCGCGGCGGACACCGCCGCCAGCGCGGCGGGCAGCGGGCCGAACGTGGTCTCGTTGCCGGCCAATTCGATCGGATCGCGCACGGGAAGCCGCGGCAGATAGGCGGGGATGGTGTGAAGATCCTGCCGTAGGCGGGGAGTCATCGCCCCAATGTAACGGACATACCACGTTCCCGCGCACCGATAGCACCTGAATGTAACTGCGTGGCAACATATTTCACCTGCCAGCGACATTACCTCGAGCGGCGCCGGAGATAGTCGCGGGGCGGTTCATCCGCACCCGCGACACCCGGTGTGACGGTCGGCACAACATCGAAGTTCGGCGGTCGAGTAGAGAAGTTCTTCTCTTTTGATTACCCTCAACTGGGAAGATCTCCCCAGTTAGGACTTCTCGTGCGAACATTGGCTCCGGGCGCGCTCCTCGTGCTGATCATGGCGCAGCCCAACATGGCAACCGGCATGATGCCGTACTACCGGCACGCCTGGACACTGGCGCCGCTGCTCATCACCGTGATCTTCGCGGCCTATCTCTTCGCGCTCACCCCGACGCTGACGCTGCTGGGCACCCCGCGCACGCGGGCGAGCTGGTGGTGGCGGATCGGCGCGGGCTCCGCCAGCGGCATCGCGGCCGATGTGGCCATGGCGCTGGCACATTCGCCCTGGGTGGCATGTGCGGCACGGCTACTCGCCGGACTCTCGGTCGGGCTGGTCACCGGCTCGCTGGCCGGACTGATCCTGGAGCGCCGTGGCGAGCGAGCGCGCACCGCCATGGCGAAGGCCACCGTATTCGGTTCCGCGCTGGGTACTTTCGCCGCCGCGTCGGTCGCCCAGTATTTGCCCGCCCCGGGCGTGACCGTGTACGCCGGGCACGCCGTCGTGCTCGCCCTGGTCACACTGCCGGTGCTCGCGGACCGATCCGCCCTGCCCGCCGCGCCCCAATCCGTTTCGCACGCACCGCAATCGACCCGGGAGTCGACCACGGTCGGCTATCTGACCGGCATCGCGGCCTGGATATCCGCCGGTCTCACGGTGGCGCTGCTGCCCAGCTACGGCGCCGAACTGCTGGGTACCGGCAATCTCGCCCTGCTGGCCCTCCCGGTCACCCTGTACCTCGTGGCCGCCTGGGCCGCCCAGCGGATCGTCCCGCCGAATGCGATTCCCGCCGAACCGATCACGGCCCAGCTGATCATCGTCACCGGTGTCGTACTGGCGGTCGCGGTGTCCTGGGAGCACAGCCTGCCGTTACTGCTGTGCGGCGGCCTCGTGGCAGGCTGCGGGCAGGGCCTGGCCTATCGTTCCGGCCTCGGCATCGTCAGTGCCGCAACCCCGCCGGACCAGCACGCCCGGGTGACCTCTCGCTTCGCCGCGGTCGCATACCTGTGCGCCGCGGTCAGCACGGTCGCGCTCGGCCTGGTCGCCACCGTCGCGTCGCTGCGCGCCGGCGTGATCGCCGGCGCCGTGATCTTGGCCGCGCTGACCGTGGCCACCGCCCTCGTCCGCCGCCGCGCAACGTCGCGCGAGGCAGACCTCGCCCTCGTATCGCAACCGACCACAACCGCATAGGCGCCGCCCGCCCGGACCATCGATCCGAGTAACACCGGAATGCGCGAATTTCCTCGCGCCTATTTCCGCTGCGCCATTAATGTGCATTCATAGCACATTCCGAAGTAGACACGAAACGGAATCGTTACACGCGTTCATCGCACGACAAAATTCACTTGTTCTACTTGAAATGCAAACAAATAAATTCCATTCCGGATAACGCGCTCGAGGAAGTTCCATCATGACTGCAGTGACCCCAATCGCGTCGCACTCCCCTGCCGTCGCGGACTTGACCGTCCGGGACGTCATCGAGGGCCATACCGCCGGACAGCTCATCGTCACCGCCGACGACTGGGGCTGGTGGACCGCGCTGCTGGCCGGCGATGCCGTCGCGCCCGCCACCGGCATCCAGTCCACCGTCGCCGACGCCCTGGTGCGCGCCGGCTTCCTGACCGAGCGTGGGCATGGCTACCACCTCACCCACACCGGCCACGATGTCGCCAAGAATCGTGGCTTCGTGCGGGGCGCGGTACGCGGCTGGGACCCCACCTTCCGGCTGCTGTCCGACAATGCGCATCGCGACCACGTCCCCGCCACCACCGATCCCGGCGCGGTGGCGCGCGCCTGCACCGACATCGCGCGGCGGCGACCGGATATCTTCGCCGGGATCGGCCAGACCATCGCCGCCGATACGCCGGGCACCACCATTGATCTCGGCTGTGCCGACGCCGGGCGGGTCACGGCGCTGGCCGGCATTGCCGCGCGAGAACGGTTTCTCGGCGTCGATATCGAGGCCGGGGTGATCGAGGCCGCCACCGCCGACGTGGCGCGGCACGGTCTGGCCGACCGCATCACGCTGCTGGCCGGCTCGGTGCAGCCCGAGCCGGAGCCGCCGGCCTGGATGGCCGCGGTGGACCGGAATGCGGTCACCACCGCCATGTCCTTCTTTCTGCTGCACCAGCTGGCCAGCGACGGCGACGGCATAGCCACGGTGCTGCGCGGCTGGATGGAGTGGTTCCCGAACGTACGGCGGCTGGTGGTCGGCGACGGGTATCTGCTGGCGGCACCGCGCTGGACGGCACAGCCCTGGTTCTCCCCGACCTACGAGATCTACCACGCGGTGACCGGCGTCCGGCTGTGGACACGGGAGGAGTACGAACAGGCGTATGCCGACCTCGGCTGGTCGGTGGTGCGCAGCATCGAGGATCACACCATGCTGGTGACGACCGTCCTCGAACGCGACTGATGTCCCGGAATTCCGGACGATATCAACTATACGTTTCCGTTCCAGGTGCTACTACGTAAGAGCCTGACATTAATGGCGGGCACCACAACGTGCGGCTCAGCGCATTCCGGGGTCATTCGGCGCGGTGCCCCCGCCGGGACCGAACGGCGCCTCGCCGGGGGCGGGCACGACGACCGCGGGAACCGGCGCATCGGTGGTCGGGCGGCCGTGCTGGGCGTAGCCCAGCCATCCGGTACCGACGAAGACGGCCAGCAGCAACGCGGTCGGGAATTCCACTAACAACCACCCCGGCGGACACCGGAAACCGGTCCGCGCCCCACCGCGCCCCGCGTCGAGACCACCGCCGCGGCGCAGTTCCACACGCCGCACATCCACTTCGTTCCTGCGGCCGCCGATCGGTACCGACCAGCTACCCGAGCCCGCAACGCGCCGTTGCACCCCAGCCTCCATTATGTTCAGCGGTCCGACCATATGCCCGGACGTCGCCAGCTACCCACAATGCCGGTTCCGAACCCGCGCCACACCGGTATTGAACAGCACATTCGGCGTGTCCACCAAAGTTAGCCGAAAATCGGCCCCCGGCAACCTGTGATCCGTGTCCATTTCACTTCGCGGGATGCCACGCCTGCCCCCTCACGGCTACCGACTCGATGCCCGCTTCACACAGTTAGCTGTCTATTCGCTACGCTGTCCCCGTCGCATGGCGCGCACCGATCCGCCGGTGCGCCTCCGCGATCCGCATCTCAGCCCCGCGAACTCATGCCCAGGAGGTACTGTTCGATGCCGCGTGTCATCCGGCTACTCTGTGCCGCACTGATTTTCGCGTTGGGTCTGGCGTCCGCCGACGCGGCCGCGGACCCCGCATCGCCCGACCCGGCGGCGGCGGAGCTGACCCTCACCCGGGGCAACGGGATCGACCCCGCTGTCGCGAAATCCGTGACGCTGAGCTGTGCGCCCGAGATCGGCGGCACCCACCCGGACAGCCGCGATGCCTGCGCCGCCCTCGACCGCGACAATGCCGACTTCGACCATCTGCCGCACATCCGGGAGGGCATGTGCCCCCTCGTCTGGGATCCGGTATCGGTCACCGCGACCGGCCGCTGGCACGGCCGCACAGTCGGCTATCGGCATACCTATGCGAACTCCTGCGTGGCCGCCAATGAGAGCGCCGCCGTCTTCGCCTTCTGACCGCCGTCTTCACCTCCTGACCCATCCGCCCGTTCACGGAGAAACTTGCACACCGACAAGGGTTTCCCAGCCTCATCGTCCGCCCATCTGCTGGTCGCGGCAGCCGCCGCGCTCGGTGCCGCGGCGCTGCTCGCCCTGACCGCCGTGTCCCCCGCGCGGAGCGACACCCGGTCCCGCCGGACCCAGGAGGTAGCGTCGGACTCGTATGCCGATCGAAGACCCCCAACCGCTATGGAGCACATCCGGTGAATTCGAGTGACCGTGGCCGGATACCCCGCCGCACCGTGCTGTGGGGTGCGGCCGCGCTCACCGCGGGCGCGGCCGCACTCACCTCCGCGCCGCCCGCGTGCGCCGATCCGCCCCCGTGGGACGACCTGCGAAAGCGACTGCAAGGAAAGCTGTTACTATCCGGTCAAGACGACTTCAGCTCCGCCACACAGCTTTTCGACCCGCAGTTCGACTCGCAAGCCCCCGCCGCCGTCGTCGAGGCCGCCGGCGAGCCGGATGTCCAGGCGGCCACCGCCTTCGCGCGCGAGCACGGGCTGCCGGTGGCCGTACGGGCGGGCGGGCACTCGTACGTGGGCGCCTCGTCGACCACCGGGGCGCTGGTGGTCGACCTGCGCGGAATGTCCGATATCGCCCCGGACGGAGATCTGGTCACCATCGGTGCGGGAGCCACCGCCCGCGCGGTGCTCGCCGCGCTGAACGCCTCGGGCAGGTCGCTGCCCCTGGGTACCTGCCCCACCGTCGGCGTCGCCGGGCTCACCCTGGGCGGCGGCCTCGGCGTCGACTCGCGACAATACGGCCTCACCTGCGATCAGCTCGTTTCGGCGAATGTCGTAGTGCCCGGCGGTGGTTCGGCGCAGACGTCGGCCACGCAACTGCCGGGCCTGTTCTGGGCGCTGCGCGGTGGCGGCGGCAGCGCCGGAATCGTCACCTCACTCACGTATCGCACCTGCGCCGCGCAGGCCAGGGACATCCTGCGGCTCACCTTCCCCCCGGGCGCCGCGGCGCAGGTACTCACGGGATGGGCGCGGTGGCAGCCCGGCGCGGACCGCACGATCTGGTCCAACGTCGAAATATCGTCCACAACAGGTGAACTGGGCTGTGCGATCCAGATCGTCACGCCCGCGGGCCGGGGCACCGCCGCCGCCGCCGCGCTCACCGCCGCCACGGCCACACCGCCCACGGGTATCGACCACCGTACCCTGGACCATATGGCGGCCGCCGACCAGCTCGGCGGCGGCGCAACCACACCGCGCTCGACGAAGGTGGCCGGTTCGGACGTGCTGACCGAGCTGACCCCCGCCGTCGCCGCCACCGTGGTGCAGATCGTCACGGATCGATCCCGCAGCGGCGCATCCGGTTACGTCCTGATCGACCCGCTCGACGGCGCGGTCCGCGACACCCCCGCCGCCGCCACGGCATTCCCCTGGCGCGCCCACGCCGCCACCCTGCAATGGATCGTGGACACCCCCGAGGACCCCGTTACCGCCCGCACCTGGATCACCACCGCCCACCGCACCCTGGGCCCGGCCAGCGCCGGGGCCTACGCCAATTACGTGGAGCCGCACGACGATCCCGCGCGCTACTACGCGGCCAACCTCGACCGCCTCCGCGCCGTGCGCCACGGCCTCGATCCCGACCGGAGCCTGTGCACCGGCATCACCTGGTGAATCAGCCGCGCCCGAACGCCAGGGCGAGATCCGCCTCCCGGCCGCGCAGCTCGCCCCCGGCGATAGCCTGTTCGACCGTCAGAATGCCCGCAGCCAATCCCAGCACGACCGCGGGATCGCCGCGCAACACGGTCTCCGGCTCCGCACCGCGGCACAGTTCGACCCGCGTGCCCGTCTCGTCGACGCGCACCGAGACGACCGTGTCGTCGACGGCCACCCCGACGGTCGCCGACTCCCGCGATCGCCCGCCTCGCAGCAGCGAATCCAGCGCCACCACCAGCCAATGCCCCCGGAAGGTGTCCTCCTGCGGACCCGAGATCATCAGCGGGGTGCTCCACGTAACCAGGGAGCCGACGGCATCTCGGAGCTCGCTACCCCAGGGGGTGAGCATGTACGCGACGCCGTTGCTCTCGGTATCGAGCCCACGCTGCACGACCCCCGCCTCCTCCAGCTCCCGCAGGCGCTGGGCGAGCAGATTGGTCGCGATACCCGGCAGCCCGGCCAGCAGTTCGCTGTAGCGAGCCGGGCCGACCAGCAGCTCGCGGACGATCAACAGACTCCAGCGCGCACCGATGACATCCAGCGCCCGGGCTAGACCGCAATATTGACCATAGGACCGTTTGGGCATTACTCTCCTCGGTCCGCGCTTGACTTTCTCATGCTAACTTGAGTATAAGCCAAGCCCCATCGCGGAGGGGCGGGTCAGCGCTCCTTCGAGCGCGTGCGCACCCGCAGCGCGATGGGCTTCTGGGTCTCGGCGAAGAAGTCGTTGCCCTTGTCGTCCACGACGATGAAGGCCGGGAAGTCCTGCACCTCGATCTTCCAGACCGCCTCCATGCCGAGCTCCTGATACTCCAGGACCTCAACGGATTTGATGCAGTCCAGCGCCAGCCGGGCGGCGGGGCCGCCGATGGAACCGAGGTAGAACCCGCCGTGTTCCTTGCAGGCCCGGGTGACCTGCGCGGAGCGATTTCCCTTGGCCAGCATGACGAACGAGCCGCCCGCGGCCTGGAATTGGTCCACGTAGGAGTCCATGCGACCGGCGGTGGTCGGGCCGAACGAGCCCGAGGCGTACCCGTCGGGGGTCTTGGCCGGACCGGCGTAGTAGACGGCCATATCGCGCAGGTACTGCGGCATCTCCTCGCCGGCGTCCAGGCGCTCCTTGATCTTGGCGTGGGCAATATCACGCGCCACCACCAGCGGCCCGCTCAGCGAGAGCCGGGTCTTCACCGGGTATTTCGACAGTTCCGCACGAATCTCGGACATCGGGCGGTTCAGGTCGACCTGCACCACGTCGCCGCCGAGGATCTCGTCGGTCTGCTCCGGAAGATACTGCGACGGTTCGCGTTCGAGCTGCTCGAGGAATACGCCCTCGGGGGTGATCTTGGCCAGTGCCTGCCGGTCGGCCGAACAGGACACCGCGATCGCCACCGGGCAGCTGGCGCCGTGCCGCGGCAGCCGGATGACGCGCACGTCGTGGCAGAAGTACTTACCGCCGAATTGCGCTCCGATGCCGAAGGATTGAGTGAGCTTGAACACCTCCTGCTCGAGCTCGAGGTCCCGGAAGCCGTGCGCGGCCATCGACCCCGAAGTCGGCAGGGTGTCCAGGTAGTGCGCGGAGGCGTATTTCGCCGTCTTCAAGGCGAATTCCGCCGAGGTGCCGCCGATCACGACCGCCAGGTGATAGGGCGGGCAGGCCGCGGTGCCGAGCGAGCGGATCTTCTCGTCCAGGAATTCCAGCATTCCGGCCGGATTCAGGATCGCCTTGGTCTCCTGGTACAGGAACGACTTGTTCGCCGAGCCACCGCCCTTGGCCATGAACAGGAACTTGTACGCCGGATGCGCGGGATCGGCTGCGGTGGAATACAGCTCGACCTGCGCGGGCAGGTTGGAGCCGGTGTTCTTCTCGTCCCACATGGTGATCGGCGCCAGCTGCGAGTAGCGCAGGTTCAGCTTCGTGTAGGCGTCGAAGACGCCGCGGCTGATCCACTCCGCATCGTCCGCCCCGGTCAGTACGCCCTCGGACTTTTTGCCCATCACGATCGCGGTGCCGGTGTCCTGGCACATCGGCAGGACGCCGCCGGCGGAGATGTTCACATTCTTGAGCAGGTCCAGCGCCACGAACCGATCGTTGCCCGAGGATTCGGGATCGTCGATGATCTTGCGCAGCTGGGCCAGATGCGCCGGGCGCAGGTAGTGGCTGATGTCGTGCATCGCCTCGGCGGTGAGCATGCTCAACACCTCCGGCTCGACCTGCAGGAAGGTCCTCCCACCGGCGGAGAAGGTACTCACACCCTCGGTGGTCAGCAGCCGATACGGTGTCTCGTCGGCGCCGGTCGGCAGCAGATCCGAGTACAGAAATTCAGGCGCGGTCACGAATCGCACTCCTCGAACTTGGGGGCCACGGCCGCCCACGTGCGCGTCAGACGGCGTTTGGCACTGTATCCAGCGGCCCCCTGTGCCCCTTCACTGCCCCCAACGGACGCAGCCACCGGCTCGGTCGGCCATAGCGCTGTGGCCCCTTCACTGCCCCCAACGGACGCAGCCACCGGCTCGGTCGGCCATAGCGCTGTGGCCCCTTCACTGCCCCATAGGTTGCACCTTCAACACGGTGGGTGTACCTCTCATTGAGGAGTGCACGGACGACGGAGAAGGCGAAGGCGTGACGAGATGTGGTGCGGATGTGGGTCGCGGTGCGACCGGCATCCGGGTTGTGGGTGGTGAACACGGCATGGGCGACAGGGTGTGTGGGAGCAGTGTATGCGGGAAACGCATGACGGATCACGGGTCCGGTGCGGCATCGTGACCGAGACCCGTTGGCTCGACGAGCTCGAGGGCCGGGCCTGGCTCGGGTTCGTATTCACCCGCGACCTGATCGCCGCGGCAGTGGGCCGCGATTCGCTGCGCGCGGCAAACCTGACCTACGTGGAGTACACCGTGCTGGCCCGGCTGGCCGACGCACCGGACCATCGGCGCAGTTTCGCCGAGCTGGCCGCGGTACTGGAGTGGTCGCAGAGCCGGCTGTCCCATCAGATCACCCGCATGGAAAAGCGGGGACTCGTTGCGCGCGAGTCGATTCCGGACGATGCCCGCCGCACCGCCGCCGTGCTCACCGGCAAGGGCACCGCCGTGCTCACCACCGCCGCGCCCGCATACGTCGACAGCGTCCGGCGGAACATGATCGACGTGCTCAATCGCGATCAGCTGGCCGCGCTCGCTGATATCTACGACACATTGCTCAATCATCATCGAGGCCCCACAGACGGCCGGATCGGCCCCGCGGACGGGCAAATCGGCAATCTCAATGGCCGCGCGGGCTGAATGCGGCCGGGGCAACGTATGTTTGGTTTGGCAACCAGCGGGTATCGGGTAAGACTAGGCTCGGCACGGCATGCGAGATGCGGCCGCGTGCGAGCGAACCGAGGAGTAACCGACCTACACTTACGGAAAGGGGCAGGAGTATTCATGTCCGACGTGTCCATCGGCCTTTCGGCGGATTCGCTGCCGGCCGGCCCTGTCGACAACCTGCTTCCGCAGCTCGTCGAACATCTGCGTCAAAACCGCTCCGATCTACGTGAGGAGTGGGCTCGCCGCATCACCGACGCCCAGATGCTGACCGCGATGACGCCGGAGGAGGTCTTCTCAGAGGCCACCTCGATCTACGACAACTACGTCGAGGTGCTCGAGACCGGTAGCGTCGAGGCCCTGCAGGCATACGCCCGCGACCTGTCCGAGCGCATCATTCCCCGAGGCGTCGAGACCGACGAGGTCATCGGCATCGTGCTGCTCCTGCGAGATGTGCTCTCGCGCAGCCTGTTCGAAAAGTACCAATCGGACTTCGAGCTGCTCAAGAACGTGCTGGACGCATACGAGCCGGCCGCGAACCGTATCGCCAACACGGTGGCCATCTCCTTCGTGCAGGAGCGCGAGCGCGTCATCCGCCAGCAACAGGAGGCCATTCGCGAGCTGTCCACGCCCGTACTGCAGGTGCGCGAGCAGCTGCTGATCCTGCCCATCATCGGCGTGCTGGACAGCCAGCGTGCCCGCCAGCTCACCGAACAGCTGCTGCGAGCGATCCGCGCGAACCGCGCCAAGGTCGTCGTGATCGACATTACGGGTGTGCCGATGATGGACTCCACGGTGGCCAACCACCTCGTGCAGACCGTCGACGCATCGGGCCTTATGGGTGCCAACGTCATCCTCACCGGCTTGTCCTCGGAGATTGCGCTGGCACTGGTGACCATCGGCCTGGATCTGACGAAGATGAACGCGGTCGGTGACCTGCAGGGCGGTATCGAGGAGGCGGAGCGGTTACTCGGATACGAGATATCCCGCCTCACCGATCGCGACGGACGATAGCCCGGGGCGGAATTATGCCGGTACCCATTCTGAAGCAGGGCACCTACCTGATCGCGTCAGTACAGTCGGCCCTCACGGACGCCGACACCGAGCGCCTCCAGGACGACCTGATGACTTACGTCAGCAGATACCGTGCCCAGGGCATCATCGTCGACGTCACCGCCATCGATGTGATGGACTCCTTCGCTGCGCGCTCACTCCGGACTATCGCCCACATGACCAAGCTGCGAGGCGCGGAGACGGTCATCGTCGGCCTGCAACCCGAGGTCGCGTTCGCGATGGTGCAGCTAGGCCTGACGTTCGAAGATATGCATACGGCCCTGGACCTCGAAGAGGGCCTGGCCTGGCTGAACAGAAAGCTGACCGAATCCCGCCGCCACCGAGACGGTCGTGACCGTGGTCGCTGACAGTATGGTGATCGCGGTCAAGGTGTCGGGCGACATCGTTACCGCACGTCAGGCCGGGCGAGAACTAGCAACGCAGCTTGGATTCACCCTGACCGACATCACCATGATCTCCACGGCCATCTCGGAGATTGCCCGCAACATCACCAGTTATGCGGGCACCGGCGAGGTACGCATCGCCGTGGAGGATCGTGAAGGACGGCGAGCGCTCCTGGTACAGGCCCACGACCAGGGGCCGGGCATCCTCGATATCCCGCGCGCGCTGGAGGACGGCTATTCGACCGGGCACGGCCTGGGTCTGGGGCTGCCCGGCGCCAAGCGGCTGATGGACGGGTTGCTCATCGAGTCGAACCCCGGTCAGGGCACGCTGGTCGAGATGTGGAAGTGGGTACCCCTCGGTGCATGAGGACGGGTTCGTCGGCACCATCGAATGGGCCGCCGCGGGCCGCCCCCTGCCGGGGCAGACGCAGTCCGGCGACCGCGCGATAATACTCGACACGGGCGGGGATTCGGTGCTTTTCGCGGTCGTCGACGGCCTGGGGCACGGCCCCGCCGCGGCGGAGGCGGCCGACCGCGCCGCGCAGGTGCTCTCGGACAACCGCGCCGAACCGCTGGACGTGCTGACGGTGATGTGTCATCGCGCACTGGCCGACACCCGCGGTGCGGCGCTGTCGCTGGCGTTGTTCGACTCCCGCGACCGGGTGCACTGGCTCGGGGTCGGCAATGTCGAATTACGCATCGTGGCAGCTGCTCCCGGCAAACCCGCGGTGCGCGCGGCGGCCCTGCTCACCGCGGGGATCGTCGGTTACCGGCTGCCCGCGACGCTGCAGACGCAGACGGTGCCGGTGCGCACGGGGGATCTGGTGCTGATGGCCACCGACGGTATCGTCAGCGACTTCGTCGACGAGATCGATCTGTCCCGGCCGACCGTCGAGATCACCGCCGCCGTACTGGCCAATCACTCCAAGGACACCGACGACGCGCTGGTGCTTGCCGCGCGCCGTCGCGGACCGTCGAACCCGGTGCCGGAGGCGGAGGAGGCGGCGGCGGAGCGGCACCAGGCGGCCCCACCGATCCTGCCCGATGAACCATGAGTACGGTCCTGGCGGCGTTCCGCGAGGCATATACCAATGCCCTTCGGCTGCACCTGGATTCACCCAACCAGCACACCCTCGCCGAGGGGTACGAGCTGGGCCGGCGGGCCCTGGTCGAGGGCGTCAGCATCCTGGATCTCACCGAACATCACTTCCGGCTGCTGGGGCGGTGGCACCTGCTTGCCCCTGTCGAGCAGGTCCGCGAACGGGGCGACGATCCCGAATCCGGCCAGTCCGCACTGGAGTTTCTGCTGCAGACATTGGCGGCGCTGGACGTGGCCACCCGCGGCTTCCTGGCCAGCACCCGCTCGTATGAGTTGCAACGGCTGCGCGCCGACGACTTCGAGGGGCGCGACGCATTCCGCATGGCACTGGTCGAATCGCTGCAGGACGGCTTCTTCGTGGCCGATTCACGCGGCACGATCACCGAGGTCAATTCGGCCTTCGGCGCGCTGACCGGATACGGCCCGGCCGCGGTGCCCTATGCGCTGCCGCATCCCTGGGCGATAGCCGATGAGTCGCGCTACCCGGATCTGGGCACCGAGGCCGCCCGGTTCGTGATGCCGGTGCGGCACCGCGACGGCCGCCGGCTGTGGCTCGCGGTCAGCACCTCCTCGCTGATACGTCCGGAGGACGACGCGCGGATCTTCGTCGGCACCATCCGCGACGTCACCGCCGAACACGATGCCCAGGCCCGCGATCAGGCGGTATCCCGGCTGGCGACCGCGGTCGCGGCGTCCACCAGCGTCGTGGAGGTGCTCGCGGTCGGGCTCGAGGAGCTGCGGCATGCGATCGGCGCGGAGACCGCGGTGGTATCGATGTGGCCGAACCGTCAGGCCGGGCCGGAACTGTACGTCTCGGGCGGGGACGGCGCGCAGTCGCGGCAGGTGCTCGACGCGCGGGCGCGGGCGCTGCTGGACCGGGCCCGGCTGCGGCCCGGGCGGACGATGTTCGCGATCCCGGAGGGCGTGACCAGCTCCGAGGGCATCCTCGCGCCGCTGGGCGAGACCGGCGACGCCGCGCTGTGGCTGCGCTTCGCCGCACCGCGGGCCATCAGCCCGGGCGACTGGGCGATGTTCTCCCTGCTGGTCGGGCAGCTCAGCCTGGCCGTGCAGCGCGCGCGCAACTTCGACGCCGCCCGCTCGACCTCGCTGACGTTGCAGCGGGCCATGCTGGGGCCGATCGAGCTGCCACCACGGTTCTCGGTGCATTACGAGCCGGCGCTGCCGCCGCTCGAGATCGGCGGCGACTGGTACGACGTGGTGCAGCTGCGGGACGGCTCGATCGGCCTCGTGGTCGGCGACTGCGTCGGCCGCGGCCTGTCCGCGGCGGTGGTGATGGGCCAATTGCGCACGGCCGCACGGGCGTTACTGCTGCGCGGGGCGGGCCCGGCACAGCTGCTTGCCGAACTGGACGCCGTGGCCGCGCGCATCCCCGGCGCGATGTGCACGACGGTGTGCGCGGCGATCCTGGACCCCGAGCGCGGGGTGCTGCGCTATTCGAACGCCGGGCATATGCCCCCGGTGCTGGCGGCCCCCGGCGCCAAGGGCCGGCTGCTCGAGGGCGGGCGGGCGGTGCCGCTGGCCACCTTCGACACCCCGCAGCGCCCCGAGGCCACCACCACGCTCGAGCCGGGGTCGACCCTGGTGCTGTTCACCGACGGCCTGGTCGAGCAGCGCGGTATCGATATCGATCTGCGCTTCGACGAGCTGGCCGACGAATTGTCCGGCGCGGCGGAGGATCTGCCGCGCGAGGTGGCCGATGCGGTGCTGTCGCGGCTGCGCCCGGCCGCGGGCTACGACGACGATGTGGCCATGGTCGTCTATCGGCAACCACCGCGCGCGTTACACCTGGATGTGCCCGCGGAGGCGGACCGGCTGGCGGGTCTGCGGCACGAGCTGGCGGCCTGGCTCGGCGCGGCGTCGGTGCCGTTCGAGCTTGCCACCGATCTGGTCGCCGCCGCGAACGAGGCATGCACCAACAGCATCGAGCACGCCTATCTGGACGGCACCCCCGGCCGTGTCGTGCTGTCCGCCGACTGCGCGCTGGACCACGTCACCATCGAGGTCTCGGATCACGGCCTGTGGCGCCCGCTCCCGGACGATCCGGGCCACCGCGGGCGCGGTATCGCGATGATGCACGCGCTGACCGACGAGCTGGTGATCGACCATCTCGGTGTGGGCACCCACGTGCAGATGGTGGCGAAAATGCCCGCGGTGTCGTTCTCCGCGGCAAGCCGGGTGTGAGGACTACCCGAGTCATGTCCCAGATATGACATACCGTCACCGATCCGCCAGCCCCGGCGGCAACTACCGGATCACTAGGCGTACCTGGGGTTTTCACATCGGCGAATACTACAAATCATCTGTCAATCCGCCCGCGATGCAGCACAACGCACGGGTTCATGGCAGATTATCTGGGGTGACCAACACTTCCGGAGACGCGCATCCCCTCGCCGACGCGATGACCACATCGGTCTCGGTGCACGACGAAGCGACCGTGCTCACGGTGGCGGGTGAGGTCGACCTGGCGACCGCCCCGGCGCTGGAGAATGCGATCGAGGCAACACTGGGCGGTAAACCCGCGGCCGTGATCATCGATCTGTCCCAGGTGAGCTTCCTGGCCTCGGCCGGTATGGCCGCGCTCGTCGGCGCGCACCAGAAGGCCGGGCAGACCACTCGCATCATGGTCGTCGCCGACGGCCCGGCCACCGGCCGCCAGCTCAAGGTGACCGGCCTGGACCAGATCTTCTCGATGCACACCACCCTGGACCGGGCCCTGGCCGCCCTGCACCAGAGCTAGGCCGCGCCCCGTCATTCCGGCATGTTTGTGGCCGGAATCTCACCACGAGGTCCCGGCCACAAACATGCCGGGACGACGGGGACTCGCCCTGCCTCAGACCAGTTCGCGGAGCTGCTCGATCAGCTTGACGCGGTCGGCCGCGGTTTCGGCCATGGGGACCACGTTCAGCACGGTGACACCGGCCTCGCGGAAGGCCGCCACCCGCTCGGCGACGAAACCCGCCGAACCGATCAGCGAGATATCGCGCACCAGATCGTCGGGCACCACCTTGGTGGCGGCCTCCTTCTCACCGGCCAGGTACAGCTCCTGGATGCGGTCGGCCTCGGCGCCGTAGCCGTACTTCGTCGCCAGGGTGTGATAGAAGTTTTTGCCCTTGGCGCCCATGCCGCCGATGTACAGCGCCAGATGCGGTTTGACGAATTCGCGCATCCCCTCGACGTTGTCGCCGATCGCCAGCGCGGGCCCGGCGAACACCTCGAGCTCGCCCAGGGCCGGATCGCGCTTGGCCTTACCGGCGGCCAGGGCATTCCCCCACACGTCGTGGGCCTTCTCCGGCACGAAGAAGATCGGCTGCCACCCCTCGGCGATCTCGGCGGCCAGCTCGACGTTCTTCGGCCCGAGCGCGGCCAGCAGCACCGGAATGCGTTCGCGCACCGGATGATTGATCAGCTTGAGCGGCTTGCCCAGGCCGGTCCCCCGCTCCGCGGGCAGCGGGATGGTGTAGTACTTGCCGTGATGTTCCAGGCGCTCGCGCCGCCACACCTTGCGGCAGATCTCGACGACCTCGCGGGTGCGGCCGATCGGCGCGTCATAGGACACGCCGTGGAAGCCCTCGATCACCTGCGGCCCCGAGGCGCCCAGGCCCAGGATGTAGCGGCCGTCCGAGACGTAGTCCAGACCGGCCGCGGTCATCGCGGTCAGGGTGGGGGTGCGGGTGTAGAGCTGCAGAATGCCCGAGGCCAGCTGCACGCGGTCGGTCTTGGCCGCCAGGTACCCCAGGGCACTGACCGCGTCGTAGGAGTACGCCTCGGGCACGAACACGATGTCCAGGCCCGCCCGCTCCAGATCGGCGACCTCGGCCGCGACCTCCTTGAAACCCCCCGCATAGTTGATGCCCAATCCGATACGCATGGACCTCAACCTACGGCACACCGGCCGGGGCCATCGCGGGCGGCGACGGCGGTCCCGGTACGGTGGTCGCGGAGCGCATATCTCGGATAAGCGCAGGCGATCACCGAAACGGGAGGCCCCGCAGCATGTCTCAGGACACCGCAACGTCCAGCGACACCACGACCTTCGGGGCCGCGGCGATCGGGCGGTACCTGGACGATCTGGCCGCCAAGGTCCCCGCCCCCGGCGGCGGCGCGGTGGCGGCGCTGCATGCCGCGCAGGGCGCCGCGCTGGTGGCCATGGTGGCCCGCTACACCACCCGCGCCAAGGACGCCGACAACCGGCCCGTCGTGGACCGGATCATCGCCGCCGCCGATGCCGCCCGCGCGCGTTCGCTGGCCCTGGCCGACGCCGATGCGGCCGCGTTCACCGCCGTCGGCGCGGCGTACAAGCTGCCCAAGGACACCGATGAGCAGAGCGCCGCGCGCGCCGAGGCCGTCACCGCCGCCCTGCTGCACGCCGCCCGGGTGCCCGCCGCGGTCGTCGCCGAGGCCGACGAAATCCTTTCCCTCGCGGCGGATCTGCTGCCCATCGGCAATCCGAATGTGGTCACCGATATCGGCGCGGCCGCCGATGCCGCCCGCGCCGCGGCCACCAGCTCACGGCTGAATATCGCCATCAACGTCGCCTCGCTCGGCGAGGGCCAGGGGGCGGAGTTCGCCCCCGTGCTCGGGCGGATCGACGAGCTCACCGCCCGCGCCGACGCCGTGCACGCCGACGTGATCGCCGCAATCTACCGCCGATAACGCGCGGCGGCGATTGCCGCTGCCGCGTTCCGACGATCATCGCTGCGGGCACCCTCACCGCGCCCCAGATCGTGCGGGCGTCGCAGCGTGTCCGGCGTGCCGCGAGCGCGCGATCATGACGCACCCGGAACGCACGGTGAGGCCAGCAATGCGGGTATCCGATATGCACACGATCAGTCGCGGGCAGAGTTACGACATGCGGCAATTTGATTACGATGCGGTCAGTTATGCCGGGGCAGTGTGATCATGAAGATCTAAAATGAAACGTCTCATAACCACACCATTCGAAAGGGGTGGGGCATGCGGCATATCATTCGTCACCTATTTTTCGCGCTCGTGATCGCGGCCTTGGCGTCGATCACCACAGGCATCGCGGCGGCGGCATTCGTCACACCGCAATCACAATTACCTGTCGTGACATCTATTTCACCGGCGAACGGGGCGCTGGTGGGGATCGCCCATCCGGTCACGGTCGACTTCGCGACGCCCGTCGCCGACCGCGCGTTCGCCGAGCGGTCCGTCGCCGTCAGCGCCGGTCCGCAACTGGCCGGGACATATTCATGGAACGGCGACCGGGAGCTGGTCTGGACGCCGAGCCGATTACTCCCCGTCGATGCGCAATTCGCCGTCCGGGCGGGCAACGCGCATACACAATTCAACAGCAACGGCGGCACCCGCGCCGATGCCGATATGTCCGCGCACACGTTCACCGTATTCATACCCGGCCAGGCGCCGCGGGTGATGCCCGCGTCGATGGGTAAGTCCGGGCACGAAACGCCGGTCGGCACGTTTCCTGTCCTGCAGAGGCAGCCGCACGTCATCATGGACTCGAGCACCATCGGCATTCCGGTCGACAGCCCCGACGGCTATCGCCTCGACGTTTATTACGCCGAAAGGCTCACCTGGGGCGGAGTTTACGTACATTCCGCACCATGGTCGGTCGGCCAGCAGGGCCATTCGAACGTAAGCCACGGCTGCATCAATCTCGCACCCGCCGACGCCGAGTGGTACTTCAACAACGTCGGCATCGGGGATCCAGTCACCACCCACTGGTGACCTACGCGCGGCTCGCCGCGGTGACCTACGCGCGGCTCGCCGCGGCGGCCTGGACGACGTGCCGCATGAGCAGGGCCGTCGTCACCGGGCCGACGCCGCCCGGGACCGGGCTCAGTGAGCCCGCCTTGCCCTGCACCGACGACGCGTCCACGTCGCCGACGATGCTGCCGTCCGGTCCCTCATTGGTGCCCACGTCGATGACCACCGCCCCCTCGCGCACATGCTCGGCGGTGATCAGGCCGGCGCGGCCCGCGGCGGCGACGACGATATCGGCGCTCGCGGTGATCCTCGGCAGGTCCGTGGTGCGGGAGTGGCACACCGTCACGGTGGCATCCTCGGCGAGCAGCAGCTGAGCCAGCGGCTTACCGACCACGTTCGACCGGCCTACCACCGCGACATGCCGTCCGGCCAGCGGGATTCCGTGATGTTTGGCCAGCGCCACGACCGCCTCGGAGGTGGCGGGCGGGAATCCTGGCAGGCCAGCGGCCAGCAGCCCGAGCGAATGCGGGCTCACCCCGTCGACGTCCTTGGCCGCGGCGATCGCGGCGCCGACATCGGCCAGGCCGACCCCGGCGGGCAGCGGCGTCTGCAGCATGACCGCGTCCACGGCGATGTCGGCGCACAGCGCGCGCAGTTCGCGGCGGATCGCATCGGCCGTCGCGGCAGCGCCCAGATCGACGGTGTCGCAATCGATTCCGAGCCGTCCGGCGGCGCGCTGCAACGATTTCACGTACCACCCGCTGGCCGGGTCGTCATTGGCGACAACCAGCACCAGCCGCGGTGCGGCCCCGCGTTCGGCGAGCTCGGCGGCGCGCTGCTTGGATTCGGCGTTGAGGGCGGCGGCGAGATCCTTGCCGGTCAGCGAAATGGTTTCCACGAGCCCCCACCCTATCCGGCCGCCCACCGGCGCGACCGTGCGGGCATACCCGAACCGCTACCCAACCGCTACCGGCGTGACTCCGTGAAAGTCACAACACCAAATCCTCTTTGTTGGCCTGAACGGGCCGTATCGTGGTGGCGATCGAGCTCGAGCCATTTGCTAGCAACACGTGTGTGACCCATTCGTACGAAAGGTGTCGACAACAGTGAAGATCGCAAGGCGTGTGAAAGTTCTCTTCGCGGCCGGGTCGGCCGCACTCGCCGTCGCCGGCCCGCTGACGGGCATCGCGGCGGCCGACAGCACACCCGCGGCGCCTGGGCTACGCGCGCCCCTGTACGCCTCGGCCCAGGCCGACTTCGTCAGCGGCCACGACGACGCCGGGCTGGCCGACCTGCGCACGATGGTCGCCGGGGCCCCCGACAACCCGCAGGCCCTCGCGATCCAGGCGATCTGGGCCGACTACGCCGGCGACCTGGTCACCCGCGAGATCGCGTTCAACAAGCTCAACGCGATCAATCCGGGCATGGCGGCCAGCGCGCGGGGCGTCCTGGGCGCCATCGGCGCCGGGGTCGGCACCCTGCCGGATCCGGTGCCGTCGATGATCGATGCGCACACCGCCCTGGTGGTGCTCGGCTTCGGCCTGCTGCCCGACGGCGCGCTGCGGCCCGAACTCGTGAACCGCCTGCAGGCGGCGTGGCTGCAGGCGGTCGCGGCCCCGGCCTCGCCCATCGTCGTGACCGGCGGCGCCCCACAGAACGGGGTGACCGAGGCGGCCGCGATGGCGGGCTGGCTGATCGGGCACGGCATCCCGCCCCAGCGCATCCTGGTGGAGGACCGCTCCGGATCGACCGTGCAGAATGCCCTGTTCAGCACGCAGATCATGCGCGATCGCGGGATCGGCGGCGCGGTGGTGATCACCTCGCCCAATCACATCCGCCGCGCGGTGACCGATTTCATCGTCGCCGGTACCCACGTGGTCGGCGCGATGACCTCGCCGAACTCGATCATCTCCCAGCTGATCCCGCCGTCCAAGGCCGCCCAGCGCGGCATGTACCTCGACGCCGTGCACACCTTCCTGCCGAATTCGTAGGGAAATATCCGCTCCGCCCGATGGGGAGAGACCGTGACCCCATCGGGCGGTGTCATCTGCGCCCGATGGGGAGGCCTCCGTGGTGACGCAAGCTGCCGCCTCCGGCCTTGACCCCATCGGGCGGTGTCATCTGCGCCCGATGGGGAGGCCTCCGTGGTGACGCAAGCTGCCGCCTCCGGCCTTGACCCCATCGGGCGAGGAGCACAATGAGCCTGTGATCGCCCCCGATATCGAAGCCCTGGTCGCGACGCTGCGCGCGGCGGGCTGTGTGTTCGCCGAGGACGAGGCCGCGCTGCTGGCCGATGCGGCCTCCGCACCGCAGGAGCTCGACGACCTGGTGGCGCAGCGCGTTTCGGGGACACCGCTGGAATATCTGCTGGGCTGGACGGAGTTTCGCGGCCTGCGGGTCGCCGTGAGCCCGGGCGTGTTCGTGCCGCGGCAGCGCACCGGATTCCTGGTCGAGCGGGCCGTTGCGCACGCCACCGAGCGTGCGGGCGACACCCGGGTTGTCCTCGACATGTGTTGCGGCTGCGGGGCACTCGGCATGGCCGTGACCACCGAACTCATCGCGTCCGGAATTGCAGTCGAGCTGACCGCCAGCGATTGCGAGCCCAACGCCGTCGCCTGCGCCCGCCGCAACCTCGCACCGCTCGGCGCGACCGTGCACCAGGGCGATCTGTTCGCGCCGCTGCCAACGGATCTGGCTGGGCGCGTCGATATTCTGCTCGCCAACGTCCCCTACGTGCCCACCGCGGGGATCGCCGAGATGCCGCCCGAGGCGCGCGATTACGAACCGCACACAGCCCTGGACGGCGGGCCGGACGGCCTGGACGTCTTCCGTCGTGTCGCCGCCGCGGCACCCCGGTGGCTGACACCCGGAGGTGCGCTGCTGGTCGAGGCGAGTCGCACACAACTTCCCCTCGCCACGGAAATCCTTGCGCACCAAGGTCTCACACCGACAGTCGCCGAATCCGAGGAGCTGTATGCGACCGTCGTCATCGGTACTCGGCAATGAGTCTCGCCGCCACGTCCTCGACGGACGGCATCGCGGCGATCTCGGTGGCGACCTGTTTCGCGGCAGCGGCGAGGCCGGCGTCCGCTATCAGATCCTTCAGGGAACGAGCGTCGATGCGGCGAGGTGGGCGCGAGTACCCGACTCCTCGGCGTTCGACGAGGGTCGCATTCCACCGGCGATCACCGGGGGCCGGTGTGACTATCTGCGGAATACCTTGGGCGAGTGCGGCATACACGGAGCCGGCGCCGCCGTGATTGACCGCGCCCTGGCAGGTGCTCAGCGCCTCCGATAATACGGTCCAGCCGACGGTCCTGATGTTCGGCGGAAGATCATCGGCGCGCTGCACTTTCCGATTCGGGCGGACGATGACGAACTCCGCGTCGACCGCGGGGGCCGCGCGGACGATGGCGGCGAGCATGCCGTCCGGGCCGTCTCCGAGCATGGTGCTTCGGGTGACGAGTATCCGTGGCCGAGTGGGCGTCTGTAGCGGGTCTTCGGGCCTCCAGGCTCCCGGAGTCGAGTACGGAATGGGCCGCATCGGCCGGCCGGGAACGGATACCAGACTCGGCGGCGCGATGGAGAGGGTGGCGGCCGGTTCCGCGGCTGTATGTTCCCGCCCCAGGTGGTACATCGTTCGCTCGAGGACTCGGGTGCCGTCGTCGAAGGCGATGTTGTGCAGGACCGACGGGATACCGTAGCGAGCGGCAGCCACCGCGCCCACGGCCGCGAAGGGTTCATGGACGACAAGATCCGGCGCGAAGGACAGCACGGCGTGCGCGACGGCCCCTACCGCCGGGCGGTTGATGCGGGCGAAGACCCGCCCCGCCCCGTCGGCATCGGCGACTCCCCGCCCGGATCGCACCGCCGCGGTCGGATGGAACACCAAGGCGCGCAGTATCACTGGTGGCATCGCCACTCGTGGCCAGACGTCCAACACGGGGATACCCGAGGTGCCGGCGATCACGGCGTCGCCTCCGGTCGCGATCGCGACCCGGTGCCCGGACCGGTGCAGGTATTCGGCAAGCGGCATCATCGGGAACAGGTGCCCGATCAGCGGGGTTGCCACGAAAAGGATTCGCATCTGCCGATATCCGACTCACGTACCCAGTGACCGGGCGATGGTCGGCCAGCTGGCGACGAGTTGGTCTCGCCAGTACGGCCAGCTGTGGGTTCCGGTCGCGGTGAAGTCGAAGGTCGCCGATACGCCGATCAGGTGGAGTCGATTCCGCAGTTGCGTCGTGCAGTAATTCACGGCGAATTCTAGCGGGCCCCCGCCCAAGACGGCATCACCCAGGTCCGGATTCGACAATGTCTCGTGGGGACCGGGCAGGCCGTTGCCACTCGACACGTAGACGGCCTTTCCTCGCAATGCTCCGGCATGCGCGAGAACGTCATGGGCGGCCCAATCAGGATCGTCCAGCCTCCCCCACATATTGTCGGGCTCGGCTCCCTTGGAATGGATCACAAAACTAAGTTCGGCCTGTCCGGCCGGGCTACTCGTTGCGTAGCAGCCGCTGAACGCGGCCACTGCGCTGTACAGAGTTCCCGTGCGCTCCGCGAGCATCAACGCGGCCTGTGCGCCCATCGACACCCCCATGATGGCGTTCGTCCCATTGCCGCCGAATCGTGCGTCGAACAACGGCGGGACCTCTCGGGTGAGCAGGGTCTCCCATTTCTGGCGGCCGAGCACCGGGTCGTCACGTTTCCAATTGGTGTAATAGCTGCCCGGAGCGTGGACCGGAAGCACGACGTTGACATTCTTATCGGCAAAGAAGTCGACGGCGCCGCCCTGGTAGGTCCAATCGTTCTGATCCGGAACCACGCTGTCGCCACCTTCGAGGAGGTAGACGGTGGGACGCGGGGAGCCCGTCCGGGCGGGAAGCAGCAGATCCAGCTGCACAACTCGGCCCATTGCCGGCGAGTCGACGAAAACCCGCAACCATCGGTCCGTGATCGGGACTATGCGATCGATGCGGGCGGTATCCGGTGGCGCTTCATGGTCCGGTGCGGCAGCGGCTGTTCCGATACACGCGAGTACGAGCACGATGACCGCCAGCATCGCCGCGCCCGGCCCAGCGGCCGAACGAGCAACGCACGGCGATGCACTCACAACGGCGTCCGGCGATTCAGCCGCCAGACGACCTCGCCGCCGCGGCGGGTGAGGGATCGGCGAATCATTGCCGAAAGCTGCCTTTCGCCACCGAGAATGCCTGTCTGACTGTGATATTGGGCGATCGCGTCGATTTTCACCTGCTCGTGTCCGGCGGCGGGAACCGCGCACGGGACCCACTCGAACTCGTCGAGAACGGCGCGGCCGAGGTAGTCGGTCGACGCGGGCCCGGCAGAGACGAAGGACATCGCCTCCATGCCGAGGCCCGTGACCGGGCTCGCCCATCCGGGCGCATCGCGCCACCGGAACGGTGCGGTACGCGCGATGGGGTGCCGGCGCCGCCAACGCTCCGATAACGCGTTGAAATCCTCGTAGAACAGGATTCTGCCGCCGCCGACCGCGCACCGCAGGGCCGCGACGGCGACGGCCACGTGGTCGATGTGGTTGCCGATACCGAGCGGGGCCAGCACGGCGACGCCGGGATCGGACAGGGTTTCGTGGATCGCGACTTCGATCGACTCCACATCCTCGGGAGTGGGCGGGGTTCGGAAGATATGAAGCGGCGTTCGCAATGGCGGCGGCCGAAATAGTCGTTCACGAAAGCCCAGCCGACGCGATGACGCGCCGAGTATCCGCAGCGCGCTGTCATCCTCCGCGCGCCTGACCGAATAGTCCGAAAAAGCCCTGTGGTGACGCGCGGTCGGGGCCGCAGGAGCATTACCCGTAAAGACGGTCTCAACGACGACCGGGATACCCACTGCGGCCTCGGAGGCAATGAATGCCCCCACCGCGAAGACCGCATCATCCAAATGGGGCGACAGCACTACGACACTCGTAGCCCCATCCACCAGGGCCCGATGGCCGACAACGCCGACAGCGTAATCAGCCACAGCCGCTCACACCCGCTCGGTGAGAGTGTTTATTCCGTGCCCTGGGGGGGTCAACCATCGCAAACCTCCGGGCGATCTCGCGACGCCCGTAGCCGTTGAATCACGATCTTCCAGCACCAGACTAGCCTCTCCAAACGCCGATCGGTCAGGGCTCGTCATCCCGTGGGCATGCCGACCCGGTCGCGTTCGAGCACGGAGCGCAGGGCCGAGAGGGCCTGGGCGGCGGCCGCTGCCGAGGAATTGTCGACCGCGGCCCCGATCAGCTCCGCCAGCGCGGCGGCGAAGGTTTTCTCGGCCGCATCGACCAGTTGTGCACCCGCCTCGGTCAGGGCCAGCAGCGAGGAGCGGCGGTCGGACGGGTTCGGCTGTCGCACAACCAATCCCCGCTTCTCCAGGCGGTCGACGCTCTTGCTGGTTGCGCCGATGCCGATCGCGAAATCGGCGGCGATATCCGCCACCCGGGCACCGGGGTGCCCGCGCAGGTAACGCAGGCCCTCGAACTGCGAGGTGACGATCCCGTGCCGCTCACGCAGGCGGTCGTTGAGGGCGTTGTACAGACGCGTCTCGCAGCGGACCAGGTCGACGAAGAGGCCCGGGAGGTCGGCCGGCTCGGCGCTTGCTTTTGATGCCACGGCATGTAGTGTACATTACATGCCTGGGCATTTAGTTCCAGGGCAGTTACTCGCACTAGGAGCACGCATGAGTTCCCCGAGTCAACCCCTATGCCGCGATCGGTTGTTCGGCCGCGCCGTGTGCGGCGGGGCTGTAGGCGGTTTTGGTGCGCCAGCAGGCCCAGATGACGCGCAGCCAGGCGCGGCCGAGGGTGCGGATGGCATGCGGATGTCGTTGCCCGCGGGCGCGGGCGGCAGCGTAGCGCTGCTCGGCCCAGGGGGCCGCGCGGCGGCTGTTGTCGATCCAGGTGACCAGGGCTTGGCGGGCGCGGCGGTTGGTGGCATGGCGGAACGCGACGGTGTGAGACTTGCCCGACGCGCGAGTTACCGGCGCGATGCCGGTCTCGGCGGCGAGCTGGTCGAAGCTGGCCGCGCGCTCGAGGATCGGGCCGACCTCGCCGATGATCTGGGCCAGGTTCAGCGTGCCGATGCGGGGCAGATCGGCCAGCAGCCGGGCATACGGGTGGTTCGCGACGGCGTCGGCGATCACGGTATCCAGAGCATCGATGCTGACCTGGATCGAACGTACGACCCCAGCCTGGGCGCGGACCAGTTGCGCGATGACCGGCTCGCCGACCCGGCTGGCCGCCCGCGGTGCGGATCGCAGCCGGGCCAGCAGCTCGGCGCCGGTGCGCCGGCCGCTGTAGCTGCGGCGGCGGCAGAACGCCTCGAGGCGGGCCGCGGTCAGAGCGGCCGCGGTCTGCGGGGTCGGGTAGCGGTCCAGGAAGTCCAGGGCGATGGCCGAGTTCAGTTGAGCGAACACGGTTTTGCCGCCGGGCCAGTGCTCGTCGAGCAGTGCGGCGAGCTGGTTGACCGCGGCGATGCGGATCTCGAGGTGGTCTCCGCGCTGACGGGTCAGTGCCTGCAGCTCCAGGGTCTGAGGCAGAGTCGGTGTCAGTACCGGCAGCCGGTGGTGATCGGTGCGGGCGTAGTCGGCCAGTTTGAACGAATCACCCGGGTCGTTCTTGGCGCGGGCGGCGCCCCAGCGGGGGCGGGCAGCATGAAAGGCATTGGGGTGCACCGGGATTACCGGATGTCCGGCGGCCAGCAGCCGGTCCACAACCAGCCCGCGGGTGGTTTCGATCGCCACCGGCAACTGCGCAGGGTCGCCGTGGCAGGCCAGCCGCGCCAAGGCTCGGGTGATGCCGTCTTCGGTGTGCGGGATGGCCGCTCGTTCGATGCGGCTACCGGCATCGTCGATCACGGTGAAGTCGTGGGTGGTGGTGGCCCAGTCCCAGCCGGCGAACGCCAACGGAGTGCTCCTTTGCAGTCGATGGACTGCCTGCCCGGTAGCGAGGGTCGCCGCCGGAAGCTCATTGATCGGCCCTCTGCGTTCGCGGGGCATGTCCCTGATGCCGGTCTGCGGCCCTCGGCCCGGTGGGGCTGGCGGAACTCATGCTGGCCATCTAGTGGCACGCACTCAAGGCCATGCACCCACCGGAACCGAGAGGCAACAACCCTAACTCTTCGGGCTGCAGAAGGAATGGTGCCCCAATGAGCAAGGAACAGCGCGCGCAGGTCGATGCGCTCCTGCGGCAGCCCCGCCCCAGGGGATCGCAGTCGATCGAGGAGTTCCGGGCCGGATTCAAGGCGCTGATGGCCCCGATGGTCGTCCCGGACGGCATCCGCACCACGGAGACGACACTCGGCGACCGACCCGCACTGCACGTCGAACCGGACGACGGCCCGCGCGCCGGGACGATCCTGTATTTCCACGGCGGCAGCTTCATCGTCGGCTCGCCCGAGACGGCGCTGTCGTTGACCGGGCACCTCGTGACCAAGACCGGATTCGAGGCATATTCGGTGGATTACCGGCTCGCCCCCGAGCACCCGTTCCCGGCCGCGATCGAGGACACAGTCAGCGCCTACCGGGCCCTCCTCGATAGCGGACAGGACCCCTCGACCATCGTGTTCGCCGGGGACTCCGCCGGCGGCGGGCTCACCGTCACGACCTGCCTGGCCGCCCGCGACGCGGGGCTGCCCCTACCCGCCGCCATCGTTGACCACGCTCACCGAAGTTCCCCGCCTGTGCTCGCCGAAATTCCCCACCCGTGAGCGGTCTCGATTATAGGGGCTCGCGGTTGCCGGTGGTTGCCCGGCGGAGGTTGTCGGCGCTGGCGTGGTGAT